>Ga0207430_10089_pt1 | contig 43885 bp, 48 predicted proteins | sample YelNatsi3bottle8_FD_187544 | JGI IMG/M metagenome (GOLD analysis project Ga0207430, IMG submission 187544) | Hot spring thermophilic microbial communities from Obsidian Pool, Yellowstone National Park, USA - site 3 bottle 8 (SPAdes) (version 2) | ecosystem: Environmental > Aquatic > Thermal...
AATTAGACTGATTTTTAAATACAGTCTTTTTACCTTAAGGGTGAAGTATGCCTTTTTTCCCATTAAAACTCAGTAATTATTTTCAATAACTACGTCTATCTGCTATTTTTGCTTCCTGTTTTTGACAACTATTGCCTGCGATTACCAATTTTTAGGGAATCTTCATATTCTTGTTTGACGCTACCTTTAATTATAGCACAATATTTTAGGTTAACTTTTTGTTTTCTTTTTTAAATAAAAAATATTTTTAATGATAAAAAGTAATGTAAATTTAGGCCCGCTTTTATTATAATATAGCGGGCTTTTAAGTTAGAGCTCGCATTGACTTTGAGAATTACGCTAAAGTTGAGATGATTACAGAAAACTGTAAAAGTTGAATATTTTAAATAAAATAGAGTAAAAACTGTTGAAGTAAATGTTTCAAAATGGTATTATTTTACTTAGGCTTTTTATAGATAAACTTTTTAGGGGAAATGCCTAAAAACCGCCAGCTGGGAATAGGCATTTTTCAAAGGGCGGAATATAAATATCCCGGCCTCAAGCTTTTAAATTACAAAGCTTGAGTATAAAGGTTAAATTATGGAAAGATTTTTAAATCAGCCTTTTTTAAGTTTAGCTTTTCTCCCAACCCCTTTAGAATATACAAAAGAGCTTTCAAAAATGCTGCAAATCAATTTATACATTAAAAGGGATGACGAGACCGGTCTTTCTCTTGGAGGTAATAAAGTTAGAAAACTTGAGTTTTTATTAGCTGATGCTATAAACAAAGGTGCTGACATTATAATTACGACAGGAAGTCTCCAGTCAAATCATGCAAGGCTTACTGCTGCAGCAGCAAATAAAGTGGGATTGAAGGCCATTTTACTTTTAAAAGGGAAAAAACCTGAAAAGATGCAAGGGAATCTATTGCTTGACAAAATTTTAGGAGCCGAGGTTCATTTTATTGAAGCCAAAAGCTATCAGGAAATTAACGAGTTTGCCTTTGAGATGATGGAAAAACTAAAAAAAGAAGGGCATAATCCCTATTACATTCCCGTTGGGGGCTCAACTCCCATAGGAGCTTTGGGTTATGTAAAAGCCTATCAAGAGTTAATGGAACAAGCTTCAAAACAAAATTTAAAAATAGATTATATAGTAAATGCTGTTGGTTCGGGTGGTACCTCTGCAGGGCTCGAAGTAGGAAAAAGGTTATTTGAAAACAATGTAAAAATAGTGGGTATTAGCGTGGATGCGGAAAAATCCGTATTTAAAAAAGATATATCAGAAATTGCAAGTTCGTGTCTAGCTAATTTAAACATTGATAAAAAGGTTTTACCGGAAGAAGTAATAGTTTTTGATGAATACATTGGTGAAGAAGGATATGGCAAGAAAAGCATGAAAGGGACAGAAGCCTTACTTATAACCGCTCGTAAGGAAGGCATCATATTAGATCCGGTTTATACAGCAAAGGCTATGGCAGGGCTTATTGACCTTGCGCAAAAGGGCTACTTTGAAGAAGGTTCAAATGTGGTGTTTTTCCATACGGGTGGAACCCCTGCAATTTTTGACATATACGCTGATGGTATATAAAATTTTTTAATAGGGAGTGGATAAAGTGGCAGAAAAAGGGCTTGTGCTTTTATATACCGGTAATGGGAAGGGAAAAACAACAGCAGCTTTAGGACTTGCCTTAAGGGCTGTTGGGCATGGGCAGAAGGTCTTTATGATACAGTTTATGAAGGGAAGTTCTAAGTACGGAGAAATTCAAGCTTCAAAATACCTTCCCAATTTTACCATCGTGCAAAAAGGTAGGGACACATTTGTAAAAAAAGGAAATCCCGACCCTATAGATATAGAGCTTGCCAAAGAAGGTTTGAATCTTGCTAAAGAAATCTTACAAAAGGGAGAGCACGATTTAGTTATCCTTGATGAAATAAATGTAGCTGTTGATTTTGGTCTTTTAAAGGAAGAGGATGTATTAGGTTTGATACCTCTGAAAAGGCAAAATACTACTTTAGTTTTAACGGGAAGGTATGCATCTGAGAAATTGATTTCCATAGCAGATATGGTAAGTGAGGTAGAAGAAATAAAACACCATTATAAAAAAGGTATACCTGCTCAAGAAGGTATTGAATTTTAATTAATGGAGTAATAAAATGCTTGAAGAGAGAAAACAGTTGTATATTTCATTGAATTTAATCGAAAATATCGGTTATGTTAGGACAAAAAATCTTTTGAATGTGTATAATAACTTAAAAGAATTGAGAAATGCTAAAAAAGAGGAGCTTTTAAAAATTTCGAATATATCGGATAAAATTGCAGAAAAAATATTATATAGTTTAAAAAATATTAATCCTCTAAAAGAGTTAGAAAAGGCTAATAAAATAGGTGCAGAAATTATAACGATAGAAGATGAAGGCTACCCTGATTTACTAAAGGAAATTTATGATCCTCCAACTGTAATTTACGTCAAAGGCAAAAAAGATCTTTTAAAGCAAAAGGGCATTGCAATCGTCGGCACAAGAAAGCCTACTGAATACGGAAAGAAGGTTGCAGAGGAGCTTGCAAGAGAATTAGCGGAAAACAATTTAAGTATTGTAAGCGGCCTTGCAAAAGGAATCGATGCCTTCGCACACAAAGGTGCATTAAAAGCAGATGGCAATACAATTGCTGTTTTGGGCACGGGTATAGATATTATTTATCCTTTTGAAAATAAAAAGTTATTTGAGGAAATATCAGAGAAAGGTGTTATTATAACAACTTTTCCTATAGGCACTAAACCTTTACCGTACAACTTCCCGGCAAGAAACAGAGTAATTAGCGGTCTTTCCTTAGGTGTTATTGTAGTTGAAGCAGGGGAAAAGAGCGGAGCATTGATTACTGCCGATTTTGCATTGGAGCAAGGGAGGGAGGTTTTTGCAGTGCCCGGTTTGATACATAGTCCAATGAGCAAAGGGCCTCATAAACTTATTAAGCAGGGTGCAAAATTGACAGAAAGTGCAGAAGATATTTTATCCGAATTAAATATAGATTATAATTTTTTTGATAAAAAAAGAACAATTAATAATAAAGAAGAATTAAATTTATCTGAAGAAGAAAAACAATTGCTAAGCTGTATAGAGTTTACCCCTATTCATAAAGAAGTGCTTATTTTAAAAACCGACTTATCTCCAAGCAAGATTAATGAAATAATATTAAAATTACAATTAAAAGGTATGATTTCTCAAATCGCAGGAGGATATGTGATAAGGAATTGAGGTGATTTTTTGTGCCAAAATCGCTTATTATTGTTGAGTCTCCAGCAAAGGCAAAAACTATAAGCAAATTTTTAGGAAAGAATTTTAAAGTAGCAGCTTCAATGGGGCATGTCAGGGATTTGCCTAAAAGCCAGCTTGGTATTGATATTGATGAAGGCTTTGAACCAAAATATATAACAATTAGAGGCAAAGGTTCTATAATTGATAATTTAAAAAAGGAAGCGGCAAAGGTTGATAAGATTTATCTTGCTACAGACCCTGACAGGGAAGGAGAAGCTATTTCCTGGCACTTAGCTCAACTTTTAGGTATACCACAGGATTTACCGTGTAGGGTAGAATTTCATGAAATAACCAAAAATGCAGTGACCAATTCTATAAAATCTCCTCGTACAATAAATAAAAACTTAGTGGATGCTCAACAGGCAAGGCGCGTATTAGATAGACTCGTAGGATACATGATAAGTCCTATTCTATGGAAGAAGATAAAAAAGGGTTTAAGCGCTGGCAGAGTGCAGTCAGTAGCTGTAAGACTTATTTGCGATAGGGAAAACGAAATCCGCAATTTCATCCCTGAAGAGTATTGGACGATAGAAGCGGAACTTTTGGAAAAAAATACAAATACCCTGTTCACAGCCAAATTATTTTCGAAAAAAGATGAAAAAATATCTATAAAGAATAAAGAACAAGCAGATGCGATTGTAAAGGATCTTCAGGGCGAGAAATTTGTAATATTGGATGTAAAAAAAGGTGAAAGAAAAAGGAATCCTTCACCTCCTTTTACAACAAGCACAATGCAGCAGGAAGCCTCAAGGAAATTAGGTTTTACAGCAAAAAAAACTATGATGATTGCTCAACAACTATATGAGGGCCTTGATATTAAAGGTGAAGGTACTGTAGGTCTTGTCACATATATAAGGACAGATTCAACAAGAATATCTGAGCAAGCACAGGAAGAAGCAAGAAGATATATCAGTGAAAATTATGGTAAAGATTATATAAACGATTCTCCTATACAGCAAAAACAAAAGAAAAATGTTCAGGATGCCCATGAGGCAATAAGGCCTACTTCGGTTTATAGAACACCAGAAAGAATAAAAGATTCGCTGACAGATGACCAATATAAGCTTTATAAACTTATTTGGGAAAGATTTTTAGCAAGTCAGATGTCGCCAGCTTTGTATGATTCGGTTACGGTTGATATAAAAGCGGGAGAATACATTTTTAAGGCAACGGGTTCTCATATGAAATTTAAAGGATTCATGGTTGTATATATTGAAGGCGCCGATGAAGAGCAGGAAAGAGAAGAAAGTATGCTCCCTGATTTAATTGAGGGGCAGGAAGTCGTATTAAAAGGTATAACTCCGGAGCAGCACTTTACTCAACCGCCACCCCGGTATACTGAAGCTATGCTTGTAAAAACCTTAGAAGAAAAAGGAATAGGAAGACCGAGCACTTATGCACCTATAATTGATACCATTACAAAAAGAGGTTATGTAGAAAAAGAAAAGGGTAGATTTAAACCTACGGAATTAGGAGAAATTGTTACAGAACTTTTAAAGGAATATTTCAGCGATATTGTTGATGTAGGTTTTACTGCAGAAATGGAGGAACAGTTAGATAAAATTGAAACAGGGGATGAAGATTGGCGTAAAATAGTGGAAAATTTTTATGTACCCTTTGAAGAAAAGCTGAAAATTGCAGAAAAAGAAATAGGAAAAATAGATTTGAAAGAAGATGAAGAAACGGATGAAGTTTGCGAGCTTTGTGGAAGGAAAATGGTTATCAAAAAGGGGAGGTATGGCAAATTTTTAGCCTGTTCTGGTTTCCCCGAATGCAAAAATGCAAAGCCTTTAGTTGAAGATACAGGTGCAAAATGCCCCCTTTGCGGTGGGAAAATAATAATTAGAAAATCTAAAAAAGGAAAGAAATTTTATGGATGTGAAAATTATCCCCAATGTGATTTTGTTTCGTGGTACCCACCTGCAGATTTACCCTGTCCCAAATGTGGCGGTTTTATGATAGTTAAGACAGCAAAAGGTGCTAAGAAAGTAGTATGTGTAAATAAAGATTGTGGTTATGAAGAAATTATCCCTAATGAAGAAGGTGAAAGGGATGAATGAAGTTAAAATTATAGGAGGCGGACTTGCAGGTTGCGAAGCGGCATGGTATTTAGCAAACCATGGAGTAAAAGTAAAACTTTATGAAATGCGGCCTAAAAAAATGACTCCTGCCCATCATACTGATAAGTTAGCAGAATTAGTGTGCAGTAATTCTTTTAGGTCAAACGAAATGACCAATGCTGCTGGAGTCTTAAAAGAAGAAATGAGGATGCTTTCTTCTATAATAATAAAAAAAGCTGAAGAAAACAGTGTACCAGCTGGTGCTGCCCTTGCTGTGGATAGAGAAAAATTTTCTAATGCAGTAACCTATGAAATCGAGAATCACCCAAATATTGAGGTAATTAGGGAAGAAGTGTCGGAAATCCCAGATTCTCCTGCTGTAATAGCATCTGGCCCCTTAACCTCAGAAGGTTTATCTGAGGCTTTAATGAGACTTTTGGGAAGCGAATACCTCTATTTTTATGATGCTGCAGCTCCGATAATTACAGCAGATTCTATCGATTGGAGCATTGCTTTTTGGGGTTCAAGGTACGGTAAAGGCGATGAAGATTATGTTAATTTGCCTATGACCAAGGAAGAGTACTACGATTTTTATAATGAGCTTATTCATGCTGAAGTAGTTGAATTGAAAGAATTTGAAAAGCCGCAGTATTTTGAAGGGTGTATGCCAATTGAAGTCATGGCGAAGAGGGGGCCACAAACCCTTCTTTTTGGGCCATTAAAACCGGTAGGGATTATAAATCCAAGAACGGGGGAGCAGCCTTTTGCAGTTGTCCAGTTGCGAAAGGAAAATAAAGAAGGAACTTTATTTAATTTGGTAGGATTTCAGACAAGTTTAAAATGGCCAGAGCAGAAAAGGGTATTTGGAAAAATTCCAGGCTTAAAGGATCCGGAATTTATAAGATACGGTTTTATTCATAGGAATACCTTTATATTAAGCCCCAAATTCTTAAATTCCACTTTAGAATTAAAAATAAAAAAAGGAATTTTTTTTGCTGGGCAGATAACTGGTGTCGAAGGGTATATTGAATCAGCGGCTTCAGGCATAGTAGCGGGAATTAATACTTTACGGCGCCTTGAAGGCCTTGAACCTCTTGTTTTCCCGAAAGAGACAATTATTGGAGCCCTATTAAATTATATATCGACTGCTGATACAAAAAATTTTCAACCAATGAAAGCCAATTTTGGAATACTTCCTCCCTTAAACGAAAAAATAAAAAATAAAAAGTTAAAATATGAAAAAATGGCAAAAAGATCCATTGAGGTTTTAGAAAAATTTATAGAAGAGAACCATTTATTTTAAATTATAAATGATTTTTCAAAAAAAATTAACAAAGAATTTATAAATAATTTAGAATTTAATATTGCATTAAATAATTTCATGTGGTAGTATATTATAGGTTCTTCTCAAAAAGAGGCGATGTATAGTTGGAATATTTAATTGATAGCTTTTTATCTTTTTTGAAGGGGAAAAATAGATCAGAAAATACCCTTAAAGCTTATGCTGAAGACCTTTTGCAGTTTATGGAATATTTAAAAGAAAAAAAAATATCTGATATTGAATCTTTTAAAAATATAGATTATATTTTAATTAGAGGTTTCTTAGCAAATTTAAGAGAGAAAGGTTTCGAAAAGAGGACTATTGCGAGGAAAATTTCAGCAATTAGGGCTTTTTATAAATACCTTGTAACTGAAGAAGTAATAACAAGTGACCCTACACTACATATACAAGGAATGAAACTTCCTAAAAAATTACCTGAGTTTTTATATCCTGTTGAAATTTGTGAACTTTTGTCTTCTCCCGATGATTCTTGTTTGGGTTTAAGGGATAAAGCCATATTGGAATTATTGTATGCAACAGGGATAAGGGTTGGAGAGATTACAAATTTAAAACTTAAGGATTTGGATATGGAAAATAAAATATTGTATATATTAGGGAAAGGGTCTAAAGAAAGGATAGTTTTTTTTGGTGAAAAAGCTAAGGAGAGCCTTGAAAACTATTTGAAAAGGTCAAGACCTGTATTGCTGAAAGGCAGAGAAGGAGATTTTTTATTTTTGAACAAAAATGGCACTAGATTAACCGACAGGAGCGTAAGGCGCATAGTAGAAAAGTATGTAAAAAAGCTTTCATTGAAGAAAAAAGTAACTCCTCACACTTTAAGGCATACTTTTGCTACTCATCTTTTAGAAAATGGTGCAGATTTACGGACTGTCCAAGAGTTGCTGGGGCATGTCAGCCTCTCCACAACCCAGATTTATACACATGTCACAAAAGAAAGACTTAAGGAAGTTTATGAAAAGGCATTTCCTCATAAAAAAAAGGAGTGATTATTTAAATGATAAGAGCTACCACTATAGTGGCAATGGTAAATGACAAAGGGGCTGCTATAGCTGGAGATGGACAGGTAACCTTTGGGGAGCACACCATAATGAAACATCATGCAAAAAAAATTAGGAAACTTTATGGTGGCAATGTACTTGCCGGTTTTGCTGGTTCTGTGGCTGATGCAGTTACTTTATTCGAGAAATTTGAAGGAAAACTTGAAGAGTTCCACGGCCAGCTTATAAGGGCAGCAGTAGAACTTGCTAAAGAATGGCGTACAGATAAAATGCTGCGAAGGCTGGAAGCCCTTTTGATTGCCCTTGATAGGGAGCATATTCTTATAATTTCGGGAAATGGAGAAGTGATAGAACCTGATGACGGCATAGCTGCAATTGGATCGGGAGGTCCTTACGCATTAGCTGCAGCAAGGGCTCTTGCTAAGTTTACAGAACTACCACCAAAAAAGATAGTGGAAGAATCACTTAAGATTGCATCGGAAATATGTGTGTATACCAATGATTATATAAGCGTTGAAGAACTATAAGGAGGTGAGTAGATGGAAGAATTAACACCTAAAAAAATAGTTGAAGAATTAAACAAATACATAGTTGGGCAGGAAGAAGCAAAGAAATGTGTTGCAATTGCATTAAGAAACAGGATTAGAAGGCAAAAACTACCTCCTGAAATCCAAGAGGATATAATTCCAAAAAATATTTTAATGATTGGTCCTACAGGAGTAGGGAAAACTGAAATAGCAAGAAGGCTTGCAAAATTGGTGAATGCTCCTTTTGTCAAAGTGGAAGCAACTAAATTTACTGAAGTAGGATATGTAGGAAGAGATGTAGACTCAATGGTCAGGGATCTTGTTGAGACATCGATAAGAATGGTTAAAATGGAAAAAATCGAAAAAGTTAAGGACAAAGCCAAGGAATTAGCTGAATTAAGGATAGCAGAAATTTTGGAACCCGATCCTGCTAGGACTTCAAGTATTAAAAATCCTTTTGAAATGGTTTTCGGGACCTTTCAAAAAAGCTCTTATGAAGACGAAGAGGAGTTTGAAAAGAGGCTAAACGAAGCGAGGAGAAAAAGGAAGGATATATTAGAAAAGATAAAGTCAGGAGAACTTGATAAAGAGTTGATAGAAATAGAAATTGAAGACAATAAGCCCCCTTTTTTAGAGGTATTTTCCTTTGCAGGCGCTGAAGATATGGGAATCAATTTTCAAGATCTTTTTGGGAACATTTTTCCCAAGAAGAAAAAAAAGAAAAAGGTAACTGTGGAAAATGCAAAGAGGATATTGATTCAAGAAGAGGCTCAAAAGCTCATTGACATGGATGAAGTTGTAAATGAAGCTATTGTACGGGCTGAAGAAACCGGGATCATTTTCATAGATGAAATTGATAAAATAGCAGGCAGGGAAAAGGGCTACGGCCCAGATGTTTCGAGGGAGGGTGTACAAAGGGACATTCTCCCCATTGTTGAAGGATGCACAGTTGTTACAAAATACGGCCCAGTAAAAACAGATCACATTCTTTTTATTGCAGCAGGAGCTTTTCATATATCAAAACCTTCGGACCTAATACCTGAGTTGCAGGGACGTTTTCCCATTAGAGTAGAATTAAAAAGCCTTTCAAAAGAAGATTTGAAAAGGATACTTATAGAACCTAAAAATTCTTTAATTAAACAATATAAGGCATTATTGGAAACTGAAGGAATAAAAATAGAATTTTCTGAAGATGCTATAGATGAAATAGTAAAAATGGCAGTTTATGTAAATGAACATATGGAAAACATTGGAGCAAGACGGCTGCACACTATAATGGAAAAGCTTTTAGAGGATATTTCCTTTGATGCTCCTGATATTGAAGAAAAAGAGATTTTGATAGATGCAAAATACGTCAATAAAAAATTAAGTAATATTATAGAAGATAAAGATTTAGGGATGTATATTTTATAAAAATCAAAAGGAGGAATTGCAATGAGTAAAGAATTACTTGAAAAAACGAGAAGGATTAACAAATTACTGCAGAGGTCTGCAGGTTATCCAGTGGACTTTAGTGAAGTTTGCAAAATTTTAACTGAAGTCCTAAATGCAAATGCTTATGTGGCAAGCAGAAAAGGGAAGGTTTTAGGTTATTCAATTCTAGAAAATTATGACTGTGATGTTATACAAAACAAGGTAATAGCAGAAAAAATGTTCCCTAAGGATTACAATGATAAGCTTCTTGAAATTCATGAAACTCGCCCTAATATACCGCAGGAGGAAGTAGAATGTGTTTTTGATAAAGAAGTAAAATGCTCTCATCCAGAAAAACTTGTAACAATAGTTCCTATTAATGGTGGAGGAGAAAGGCTTGGGACACTGGTTCTTGCAAGATTTGGAGAAAAATTTACAGATGAAGACTTAGTTCTTGCTGAATACAGTGCAACTGTAGTGGGTATGGAAATATTGCGTTCAAAGACTGAAGAAATTGAAGAGGAAGCAAGAAAGAGAGCGGTAGTTCAGCTCGCAATAGGAACACTTTCCTTTTCTGAACTCGAAGCAGTCCAACATATTTTTGAAGAACTGGATGGGAATGAGGGGCTATTGGTTGCAAGCAAAATAGCCGATAGAGTAGGAATTACCCGTTCTGTTATAGTAAATGCTCTAAGAAAATTTGAAAGTGCCGGTGTTATAGAATCAAGGTCCCTTGGAATGAAAGGTACTTATATAAAAGTTCTAAACGATAAACTCATTGATGAACTAAAAAAGATGCGTTCATAAAATGCGTGAAGCAATTCACGCATTTTTTTGTACTCAAATAGATAACATAAGGAAAATATTGACATAAAAAATAATATATTTATAATTAAAAAAGTAAAATATTAAAATCAAATTATGTCGAAAAAGGCAAACCTGTCGAAAGGCAGGGACGCAAAGCTATGGGCCTAAAGCGTAAAATGCTAAGGCTGCCAGGCTGCCGACAAAAATTTTATTATATTCTTATAATAGAGATTTTTAAGGCAGCCTAATTTTTCATTAGGCTGCTTTTTTTAGAAATATCCTGTTATGTAAAAAAAAGTTGCAATATGGTATAATAAATAAAACATAGCAAGTTTTGACAAAAATTTTGTGTAATACCCAAAAATTAAGAAGGAAATTCTGCAAAAAAAGAGTAATATTTCAATTTAGGAGGATAAATAATCTAAGTTTATTTTAAAAGAGGTGTAAATTTATGGGGATTTTTGACAAAATATCCCTAATGGTAAAGGTTTTGGATGCAAAGTGGCTTCGCAATGAGGTTATAGCAAATAACATTGCTAATGCAGATACACCTAATTTCAAAAAATCTAAGGTGGTTTTCGAGGATTATTTAAAAAAATTCTTAGATGATAGGGCAACAAAAATGGATTTAAAAACAACCAATGAAAAACATATAAAAAACCTTTTTGAGAAGAATATATTAGATCCAATAGTTTATCAGGAAAAAGATACTTTATATAGAAACGATGGAAATAATGTGGATATTGAAAAAGAAATGGTGGAACTTACTGAAAACAGCTTGTCGTATAATGTATTGGCAGACCAGGTTTCAAAAGAGTTCTCCCTTTTAAGGACTGTAATTAACGAAGGGAGGAAGTAGTAAATGAGTATTTTTAAGTCTATGGAAATTAGTGCTTCGGCTTTGACTGCTCAAAGGCTAAGGCTTGACGTTATTTCTAGCAATATCGCGAATGTGGATACTACGAGGACCGAGACGGGGGAACCATATAGAAGGAAAATGGTGGTTTTTCAAGAGATAAAAGAAATGTCTGATTTTAGGGAATTATTGAACAATAAAATAAATTATGACGGAGCTGGAGTAAGGGTAGCAGCTATTGTAGAAGACCAAAGGCCTTTAAAGGTTGTTTACGACCCGTCTCACCCTGATGCTGATGAAAATGGGTATGTGAGATTTCCAAATGTAAATATTGTGGAAGAAATGATAGATATGATTTCTGCTACGAGGAGTTATGAAGCCAATGTAACTGCGATAAACTCAGCAAAAAGTATGATAAATAAGGCTTTGGAAATTGGAAAAGCTTAATTTTATAACAAAAGGAGGAGAAATTTTTGGAAGTAAACAGAATTAATAATCTATCCATAACTACATTAGATACTTTTGACAAAAAGAGTGAAAATAATTCGTCGAAATTTATAGATTTACTTAAAGAAGCTTTTGAAAAAGTAAATGACTTACAAAAAGATTATGATAAAATGGTAAATGATTTTATTTTGGGTAAAGACATTAATATACATGATTTGATGATCTCTGCAGAAAAAGCTAAACTTTCATTAGAGCTTACTGTACAAATAAGAAATAAGGTAATTGAGGCTTATCAAGAAATAATGCGAATGCAGATATAAGAGCAAAGGTGGAAATTAAATGAATATCGAAGAAATTAAAACAAGAATCCTTGAATTTTGGGAAAGTAAAAATAAATCTCAAAAAGTCAGAATAATAGGCGGAACAGCATTGGTACTACTTTTATTTATTTCCCTTTTGTATTTTGCTACAAGGCCTCAGTATTCTGTATTATATTCGAATTTGGACATGAAAGACGCAGGGGAAATAGTAAAAAGGCTTGATGCGATGAAGGTTAGGTACAGGCTTAGCGATGGGGGAAGAACCATTGAGGTAGAGTCAAAAGATGTATATAAAGTACGGCTTTCACTTGCTCAAGAGGGTCTTCCGAATGGAGGCGAGATAGGTTTTAATGATTTATTTGGCAAAATGAACCTCGGAATGACAGAATGGGAAAAGCAGATGAGGTATAATCAAGCCCTTCAGGGGGAATTGACGAGAACTATAAAAGAATTAAATCAGGTAGAGGAAGCAAGGGTCCACCTTGTTATACCACAAAAGACACTTTTTATTGATCCCTCAGGACAAAAGGAAGCATCAGCAGCGGTTTTTTTAAAGTTAAAACCTGGTGAAAAATTAGGAGAAGAAGAGGTAAAGGGTATAATTAATTTAATATCTCATTCGGTTGAAGGATTAAAACCGGAGAATGTTACAATTGTTGATGAATACGGTAGGGTTCTCTCAAATTTAGCTTTATCAGAAAATGATTCCAACCAGATAGTAGATTCTCAACTTACCGTGCAGTATAAATTTCAAAATGATTTACAATCAAAAGTTCAGTCCCTATTGGAGCAAATATTTGGGCCAGGAAATGTCGCTGTTCGCGTAAATGCGCAATTAAATTTTGATAAAAGAGTAGTTGAGAATAAATTATTTACTTCTCCTAATCCTGAGTCGGGTGAAGGAATTTTAAGAAGTGTCCAAGAAATCAAGGAATATTTTAATGGTAATTCAAATCAAGCCGCTGGAGTGCCGGGAACAACATCGCAAGTTCCCGGATATCAGGGGCAGCAAAATCAGGGAGGCTCATCAAATTATCAAAAGAGTGAGACGGTAAAAAATTATGAAGTAAATGAATCTATCGAAAATATAACTGTAGCACCTGGAGCAGTCAAGAAACTTACGGTTTCTGTTGTTGTAAACAGACAACTTACCGATGAAGAAAAGAATAAAATCGCTTCTTTGGTTGGAAGTGCAATAGGCTATGATAGCAGCAGAGATACCATTACTGTAGAAGGCATGACTTTTGAAAATTCCTTGACAGAATCCCTTGCAAGGCAAATTGAAGAGGATAAAAAGCGTCAAGCGAGACAGAGGATATATGTTTTGGGGTTTTCTATTATTGCAGCACTTTTGATATTCATTACTGTAAGGCGTATTTTAAATGCAAGAAAAAAGGCGATGGAAGAGAAGCTGGCACAACAACTTCTTTTACAGCAACAGGCAGCAGCTTCTTCAAAGGCGGAAGAAGACTTGCTCGCTCTTGAAGCAAAGAACAAAATGCGAGATATAGAAATGCTTGTGAAGAGTAGGCCTGAGGATGTTGCAAAAATAATTAGGTCGTGGTTGAGTGAAGAGTGAGGTGTTTAATATGCCTTTGAATCGACTTACGGGAAGGCAAAAAGCAGCAATATTTATTGCTTCTCTTGGGCCTGAACTTGCAGCAAATATTTACAAACATTTAAAAGAAGATGAAATTGAACAGCTTACCTTAGATATCGCAAGTTTACGTAAGATTACGGAAGAAGAAAAGAGAGCGGTATTTGAAGATTTTAAAACAATGTTTGTTGCAAATGATTATATAACTCAGGGCGGAATAGATTATGCAAAGGAGATATTAGAAAAGGCCTTAGGAACGCAAAAAGCCTTTGAGATTATAAATAAGCTTACTTCGTCGCTCCAGGTGAGGCCTTTTGATTTCATTAGGAAAGCAGATCCTGCACAATTAGTTAACTTTTTACAAAATGAAAATGTCCAAACTATTGCTCTTGTATTAACGTATCTTCATCCCGAGCAAGCAGCTAAAATACTATCAAACCTTCCACCAGAAAAACAGGTTGAGATAGCAAAGAGAATAGCCATGATGGATAGAACATCACCGGAAGTCATATTTGAAATTGAAAAAGTTTTGGAAAAGCAATTAGCATCGGTGGTTATGGAGGATTTTACTAATGTTGGCGGTGTACAAGCTATAGTAAATATTTTAAACAATGTAGACAGAACAACGGAGAAAAATATTCTTGAGGTATTAGAAATGGAAACTCCTGAGCTTGCAGAGGAAATAAAGAGAAGAATGTTTGTATTCGAAGATATTGTAACTCTTGATAACAGAACTATACAAAGAATCCTCCGTGAAGTGGATAATCAGGATTTAGTGCTTGCTTTAAAAGGTTCCAGTGAAGAGGTTAAAAACAAGATATTTGCAAATGTATCTAAACGCCAGGCTGAAATGCTACAAGAAGACTTGCAATACATGGGCCCGGTAAGATTAAGAGATGTAGAAGAAGCGCAGCAGAAAATTGTAGCAATTATAAGAAAACTTGAGGATGCAGGTGAAATAATTATTTCCCGTGGCGGAGGAGATGAGATTATTGTCTAAGGTATTAAAAAAGATAGTTTTTTTTGATAATCCTATAAAAATAGAAAATGACCATAAGATTATAAATAAAATTAATAAAGATTTTCCAGAATCAACAAAGGATCAAGAGCAAGATGCTTCTATAAAAATATTCGAACAGGAAAAATTAAAAAGAGAAATTTTGCAACAAGCAGAGAAGTTGAGAGAAGAGATAATCTCAAATGCAAAAAATGAAGCAGAAAAAATCATAAAAGAAGCTCATGTTGAAAAGGAAAGGATTATTAAATTAGCACGTGAGGACGGTTTTCAAGAAGGATACAACGAAGGTTTTGAAAAAGGCAAAGAAAAGGCAGAAAAGCAATTTTTAGTTTATTTTAATCAGTTCAAAGAATTGGAGCATAAGCTGTTTTTAGATTACCAAGAAAAATTAAAGCAAATAGAAAAGGAAGCATTAAAACTATCTATTTATATTGCAGAAAAAATATTAGATAAAGTTGTTGAAATTGATGACGAATATATAGAAGGGCTAATAGAAAAGGGATTAAGAAGGGCAAGAGAAGATAGGGAGGTAATAATTCGAGTATCCCTTTCAGATTACGAAAATTTAAAGGATAAAATTGAAAAATTAAAGGAAAGAATAGGGCACAGAAAATTCAGCATAGTTAAAGACCCTCTATTGCGAAAAGGAGATTTAATTTTAGAAAGCTCAGGTTTTACGGTTGATGCAAGCATAAAAACCCAACTAAATAACATTGAAAAAAAATTAAAAGAGTTGGGGTTGTTCGATGATACAGGAGAATTTTAAATTTTATAAAGAGATTATTAGCAGAATAGAAACGATAAGGCCCAAAGGGAAAATATCAAAAATAATAGGGCTCACTATAGAAGCTGAAGGGCCTCCAGCTGAAATAGGAGAGCTTTGCGAAATATCTCCTCCTTATTCAAAAGGATATAGTAAGAGCATTTTAGCTGAAGTTGTGGGTTTTAAAGGTGATACTGTTATATTAATGCCCTTAGGGGACATAGAGTCGGTAGGGCCTGGTTGGGATGTAGTAGCATTGGGAGAAAAACTTACTGTCCCTGTTGGTGAAAATTTATTGGGAAGGGTGTTAGATGGGCTTGGGAATCCCATTGATGGAAAAGGCCCTATTAAGAATTTGATAAGGTACCCTCTAATTAATTCTCCACCAAATCCTATTGAAAGGAAGCCCATTGATGAACCTTTGCCGGTTGGAGTGAGAGCTATTGATGCTCTTTTGACATGCGGTAAAGGTCAGAGAATTGGTATTTTTGCAGGAAGCGGAGTAGGGAAAAGCACTCTTCTTGGCATGATTGCAAGAAACACTAAGGCAGATGTAAATGTTATAGCACTTATTGGTGAGAGAGGAAGGGAGCTAAATACTTTTATTCAAAAGGACTTAGGTGAAGAGGGGCTTAAACGATCGGTGGTTGTGGTTGCTACTTCTGATAATCCCCCACTTATCCGAACCAAAGGTGCTTTTACTGCTACGGCTATTGCTGAATATTTTAGGGATCAAGGCCTTGATGTTATGCTAATGATGGATTCAGTAACCCGATTTGCTATGGCCCAAAGGGAGGCCGGACTTGCAGCAGGTGAACCCCCTGTTAGCAGGGGCTATACTCCTTCAGTTTTTGCTATACTTCCCAAATTGTTGGAAAGAGCAGGCAAAGGCAAAATAGGTTCTATAACGGGTATATATACAGTCTTGGTGGATGGGGATGATTTTAACGAGCCTATTTCCGATGCGGTAAGAGGTATATTAGATGGGCATATTGTCCTTTCAAGAACCCTTGCTAATATGAATTTTTATCCAGCTATAGATGTTTTGGCAAGTGTAAGCAGGCTTATGAATGATATTATAACCGATGAACACAAGGAATTATCGTCAAGAGTGAAAAATATCCTTTCAATATATAAAGAGGCTGAAGAATTAATAAACATAGGTGCATATAAGAAAGGCACAAATTCCAAAATTGATGAAGCATTAAGGTATATAGATAAGATAAACAATTTTTTGAAGCAAGATGTAGATGAAAAATCTGATTTCAAAGAAACTTTGAGTTATTTAAAGAACATATTTTCAGAGGATGAAACATAATGAAAAAATTTTCTTTTAAGTTAGAACAGCTTCTCAAGGTTAAGGAAGGGATGGAAAATTTAAAAAAAGAAGAGCTTTTTAAGGCAAAAGCAAGATTAGAAGAGGAAAAAAGTATATTAGAAGGTCTTGAAACTAAAAAAAGAGAAATTTTAAACCAAAAATATGAGCGAGAGATGGATTTTGTAAAAGCTGTAGAATTTATCTATTTTGATAATTACTACAGAAAAATTTCCGAAATGATAGGTATTCAAAGACAAAAAGTCAACGAAGCGCAGAAAGAATACGACGATTGTTTAAACAATTATTTAGAGGCTAAAAAAGAAAAAAGGACCCTGGAAATATTAAAAGAGAAAAAGTTTAAAACCTTTTTAGAAGAATACAATAGGGAAGAACAAAAGAATTTGGATGAACATGGCATTATAGCATTTTCGAGAAGGGATGAAGTAAATTAATGACCTCCACTAAAGTTAAGGTTATCATAATAATTGCATTAATTTTGTTTTTAATAACGTTTGGAGCCACCTTTGTTTTTGTTTTAAAATCAGTGGATTCTTCCAAACTTAATCCGAATTTTGCAGTTTTTTTAAGGAAAATCCCTTTAACAAAAAATCTGATAAAAGAAGCTTCTTCAGACAATGCTGTTGTTTCTAAGGAAGAGATTTTAAAAAAGAAAGAGGAGGAGATACAACAGAAAGAAGAGCTTATAAAACAAAAAGAGGCAGAAATGTTGAAAAAGGAAGAAGCGCTTTTAAAAAAAGAGGAAGAGCTTAACAAACTACAAGCGGCATTAGAAGAGGAAAAGGCTAAATTGGAAGATAACAAAAAATCGATTAAAGATATTGCTTCCTATTACGAATTAATGGAGCCTTCAAGTGCAGCAAAGATATTTGATGAAATGACGGTGGAACAAGCAGTGAAAATATTATCCAATATGAAAAAAGAGTCTATCTCCAATATTCTTTCGGCTATGCAACCTAAAAAGGCCGCGGAGATTACAAAGAAATTGGGGAATTTATAAAAATTTTTTATAAAAAAATTAAGGGAAGGAGGTGAGAATGTGGAGGGTGTAGTTTGCATTGATCCACAGCAGAATACTGAAAAAATTGAACAAAAAGGCATGACGATTAACAAAGCAAAAACTAGCAAAGGAAAATCCTTTAAAAAATTGCTTGAAATAGCAAAAAGTCAATCATCAAACATAGCAGGCAAAATAAATGCCCAAAATGATAGCATATTTTGGATGCTTTTATCGCCCTTTTATTTAAACTTTCCCATTGCTGATTTAAGAGATTTTCGGGATTTTATCAATTTAAATTCATCTGATATTGAAGGTTTAGAAAAAAATAATATCCTTACTCCACTGCAATTAGCTCCTTTTATCAATGAAGATATTGGAGAAAAAATATTGCCGTTATTAAATGAAATAATTTCGGAATATAAAACAAGTAAGGAAATTGATGTAGAGAAGTTTGATAAACTTTTAGAGCTCTTTAAATTAAATGATGAAGGGAAAATGGGTTTAAAAGAAAAATTACAACAGGTTATCAAAAAAGCAAATGCTGAAGCTTTTACAGAAGTTGATGTTAATAAATATTCAAAAGAAAATTTAGTGGACTTTGTTAAAAAATATGTAAATAATCCTGAAAATAGTTTAAACAGGAATGAAAAATTTGTTTTAACAGAAATCAAAAAAGATTCTAATAAAGTTTTTGTAAGCAAATCTAATGAAGATCAACCAATTATTTTACCTCCTATTGTTAATAAAGTTGAAGGATTAAAAATAGAGACCATTGATGCATTGGAAATAAGTAAAGGTCCTTTACAGAAAGATGAAATAGAAAATAACAAATTCATTGATGAGATTGCCGAAAAGATAGTTTTTCTTGCAAAGGATAAAATAAGAGAAATACATATTAGGCTAAAACCCGATTATTTGGGCGAAATGCTTATAAAAATCGTAAATGAAGGAAAAAATCTAAAAGCTCAAATATTTGTGGAAAACTCAAATGTAAGAAGGGATTTAGAAATAGGGCTTGAAAGCATAAAAAATCACATCGAAAAACAAGGCTTTGACAACGTAAACATTGAACTTCTAAATGTTAAAGGAGAAATGGGGTTTAATAACGACCTTTTTAATAAAGACAGGGATAATTTTTATAAGGCACAAAAGCAAAAAGGTTCCTTTAGGATTGAGGAAATAAAAGAACCTTCGGATTTGGATAAAGGAATGCTAATGAATCATGGGAAAATTATTTATTCAAATTATTATCAAAACAGCATAGACTACTTTGTATAAAAAAGGGGGGAATTTAATGCTGGATAAGATATCAACTTCTTACCAGCCAATAAGCTACTCAGAGATAAAAAAAGATTCTACGGTAAAATCCTTAGGCAAAGATGAATTCTTAAAGCTATTAATAACTGAGTTGAAAAATCAAAACCCATTGGAACCCTTAGACAGCAAGGAATATATAGCACAGCTTGCTACTTTTTCTCAGGTTGAGCAGATTCAGGAAATGAGAAAAGAATTGAGCGTTTTATCCAGTATAAACTTGATTGGCAAAAGGGCTAAAGCAACTTATGAAGAAAAAGTTTTTGAAGGCGAAATAAAAGGTGTAGTGTTTGATAAAAGTGAAATTAGTGTAATTTTAGGAGATGACGAGGCAAAAATACCGATTTCTAATATTAATGAAATAAGATAGTTTTTTGGAGATGGTGTCATGAGCGACTATATTAGAGTCTCAGATTTAATGAATTCTTTAAACACTTATATCGAGAAGGTTGACAAAAATAAAATACCGAGTCAAAGAACTGAGGAAAAAGTAAAGCATAACAGCAATTTTAAGGATATTTTAGATGAAAAATTAAAACAGGATTTAAAAATATCAGGACATGCGGCTATGAGAATGAAATTACGCAATATGAATTTAAGTCAGGAACAATGGGATAAATTGAGGGAAGCTGTGGGCAAAGCAGAAGAAAAAGGAGTAAAGGAATCGCTGATAGTATTTGACAATATGGCTTTTATAGTGAGCATAAAAAATAAAACGGTGATTACAGCAATTGACAGCGAAAATTTAAAGGAAAATGTGTTTACAAATATCGATGGTGCTGTGATTTTGTGAGCTGGACCGCATTGTGGAGGCTCATGAAATCCCGAATGACCGAGGGGTTTCCGGCACCTGAAAAAGTCAAAAAAAATTATTTAAAAATAATATCACGGGGGTAATAAACTATGATGCGGTCAATGTTTGCCGGAGTTACCGGCCTTAGGAATCATCAGATAAAGATGGATGTTATTGGAAATAATATCGCAAATGTGAATACAGTAGGTTATAAAAAAAGCAGGGTAACCTTTCAGGAAGCTTTAGCGCAAACTATTAGAGGTGCATCTGCACCGCAAAGTGGAAGAGGCGGGACCAACCCCATGCAAGTTGGCCTTGGCATGAACATAGGTTCCATTGACACCATTCATACCCCTTCAAGCCTTGAAACTACAGGGAATATGACCGATTTGGCAATTGAAGGCGACGGCTTTTTTATCGTTACCGATGGACAGGAAAGGTATTATACAAGGGCTGGAAATTTTGGATTTGATGAAGAAGGCAACCTTGTAAATACATCTACGGGATATAAGGTTATGGGCTGGCAGAACGCCCAATCTAAAACTCCTCAAAACATTTCTACCATAACCATTAAAAAAGGGATGATGATGAAAGCAAAGCCTACGAGCAAAGTTTCTTTTGAAAAAAACTTAAATGCTGCCGATCCTGATGGTGCTTCTTATGTTATACCCTTTAAGATTTATGATTCCTTAGGCAATACTCATAATTTAACAATAACTTTTAAGAAAAGTGGTGAGAATACTTGGGATTTCAATATTAATGATGATTCTAATAACAATTTAAATACTGGTACATTGCAATTTGATCAGTATGGGAGATTAATACCCAATAATAATTACCAATTAAGTATTAATGGGATTCCCGGTGCTGCTGATATTACAATAGATTTGGATTTCACCAATGTTACCCAGTACGCAAAAGAGACAACTGTTGACCTTTCTTATCAGGATGGTTATGCTGCTGGGACGCTTTTAGGAATTGCAATAGATTCATCAGGAGTTATAACTGGCGTTTTCGACAACGGTATCAATCAGGAGCTTGCCCAGATAGCTCTTTGCAACTTTGATAACCCTTCAGGGCTTATGAAAGGTGGTAAAAATATGTACAGAGAGTCTGCAAACTCTGGAGTTCCACAGATTGGACTAGCTGGAACGGGTGGAAGGGGAACTATTTCTCCCGGTTCCTTAGAAATGTCCAATGTTGATTTGGCGGAAGAATTCACCCAGATGATTATTACGCAGAGGGGTTTTCAAGCTAATTCAAGAATAATAACTGCTTCTGATGAAATGCTGCAAGATTTGGTAAATCTCAAAAGATAAAATTTAATTTTAAAAATTTTTAATGGAAAAGGCCCAGACCAGCAATGGCCTGGGCCTTTAGAAAAGAGGTGCTGCTTTTGATAGAAGTTACAAGACTAAATGGCAAAAAATTTTATATAAATGCTGAATTAATAGAAACAATAGAATCAACTCCTGATACGGTTATAAAGCTTACCAACGAGAAAACCTATTTGGTTGAAGAACCTCCCATGGTTATTATCTCTAGGGTTATAGAATACAAAAGAAAAATTTTAAAAGGATGTGAAGATTAATGGACCGTGCTACGCTGTTGGGGATGATTGGAGGTATTGCAGTTCTTACATGGGGAATTTACATGGGAGGTAGTTTATCTTCATATGTAGATATTCCATCTTTTCTAATCGTATTTGGCGGTGTTATAGGAGCAGTTTTTATCAGTTTCCCATTATCGAAAGTTATTGAAACCACAAAGATATTAAAAATAGTTTTTTTTGAAAAACAACTTGAAGCAGAAGAAGTTATTGCAACAATTGTAAATTTAGCAGATATAGCAAGAAAAGAAGGACTACTTGCTTTGGAAGATAGTGCTTCCCAGATAAAGGATGATTTTTTGAAAAGAGGTATTTTATTGGTTGTAGATGGCACAGACCCGGAACTTGTAAAAAGCATAATGGAAACAGAACTTGCCTTTTTAGAGGAAAGGCATAAAGAAGGCCAAAGTTTATTTGAAACAATGGGCGCTTTGGCTCCGGCATTTGGTATGATTGGAACTATAATAGGTTTAATCAATATGTTGAAAAGGCTTGACGATCCGAGTGCAGTTGGACCTGGTATGGCTACAGCTTTAATAACGACATTTTACGGTTCTATTTTGGCAAATCTCTTATTCCTTCCTATTGCTGCTAAATTAAAAGTAAGGAGCAAGCAGGAAATTTTGATTAAAGAGGTAATGATTGAAGGGGTGCTTTCAATACAGGCAGGGGAAAATCCGAGAATAATTGAAGAAAAATTGAAAGCCTTTTTAGCGCCAAAGCTGAGGAAGAACATTAATGTTAAAAAAGGTGCAGAAAGTGGTGAGCTAAATGCCGGCAAACAGGCGGCGAAGGGTTGATGAGGGCACGGGAAGTGGGCCCAGCTCGCCCTTATGGATGACTACATACGGCGATTTGATTACTCAAATCCTTATATTTTTTGTATTACTTTATTCCTTATCAAGTATAGATACAAAAAAATTCGATATGGCAATGACTTCTCTACAGGGCTCCTTGGGGATTTTACAGGGGGGGAAGACTTATTTTAAAGGAGATTTCATTGAAAGCGGAACTGGACAAAATTATGTAGGAGAACGGGAAAAAACCGAACTTGAAAAAATAGGTAATGAGATTGAAAAAATTATAGAGTCTAACAATTTAAAGGGAATCCGGGTAGATATGGATGAAAGGGGACTTATGATCAGGTTTTTAGAAGGGGCTTTGTTTGATTCAGGGAAAGCTGATATAAAGGAGGAGTCAAAAAAAGTATTAGATAAAATTGCTCCTATTTTAAAAGAAAGCAATCATCATATAAGGGTGGAAGGTCATACAGATAATGTGCCGATTCATACAAAAGAATTCCCTTCTAACTGGGAATTATCTACAACAAGGGCTGTAAATGTGGTGAGATATTTTATTGAGGTGCACGGCATAGATCCCAAAAAAATCTCAGCAGCAGGATACGGTGAATACAGGCCTATAGCTCCTAATGATACAGAAAAAAATAAGGCTTTAAATAGAAGGGTAGACATTATTATCCTAAAATCCAGCTTTGAAAAGCAAGAGCCTAATTAAATATTTAAAACAAAATGGTGGAGGCGTTAATAGATGGCAGAATCTGCGCAAAAATCTGGCATGAAAAAAATCATATTAATTGCTTCAATTATAGTGATTTTAATGATACTTTCAGCTTTTTTAGCTTATTTTTTAACAAAAAATTTTGTTTTTCAAGGTGAGGCCAAAGAAGAAAAAAAGGTTCTTACACCTTATCAGGCAGGGGAATTTTTGACAAACCTTGCTGACCACGGTTATATAAAAATTTCTCTTGTTTTTTTGTTAGAAGGCAAAGACGCAGAAAAGGAAGTAAAAGAGAGGGAGTATGAGATAAACGACAGGATTTATTCAATTCTTAGGGCAAAAACTTTTGATTCAGTTAAGGACAGCAATGGTATGGAAGTTTTAAGAAGCGAGATAAAGAATAATATCAATAAATTATTGGAAAAGGGAAAGGTTGCAGATGTATTTTTTAACAGTATAATTGTCAATTAAGGAGGGGGAAAACTTGTCGGATATTCTTTCTCAAAGCGAAATAGATGCTCTTATTGCTGCGCTGACGACAGGAGAAATAAAGGCTGAAGAGATAAAAAAGGAATCACAGGAAAAAAAAATAAAGGTCTATGATTTTAAAAAGCCAAATAAATTTTCAAAAGAGCAGTTAAATACCATAAAGCTTATTCATGAAAATTTTGGAAGACAGCTTATTACCTATTTTACTACACAGCTTCGCACTTTGGTTCAAATAAGTGGATCTCATGTAGATCAAATGCCTTTTTCGGAGTTTTCGTCATCAATACCAAACCCCTCCATTATAGGAATTGTGGATTTTTCACCTTTAAAAGGTTCAATATTGCTTGTGACAAGTGTAGAACTGGCATTTACTATAATTGACCGTTTACTAGGAGGAATAGGAGAGTATAAAGATAAACCAAGGGAACCGACTGAAATAGAAATAAATATAATAACAAAGGTTTTTTCAAGAATATTAAAATTGTTAGAAGAAACATGGAAAAATATTATTGAATTAAATCCTTCCTTAGAAAAGATAGAAACAAATCCACAGTATATACAGCTTGTTTCTCCTAATGAAGCAACAGCATTGGTAACTTTTAACATTAAGGTAGGAAAGACAGAAGGCCTTATTAATATATGTATGCCTTTTATTGTGATTGAACCTATTATGCCAAAACTTTCAACTAAAGCCTGGCTTTCAGCATCAAAGGAAACTTCTGAGGACTATACCCAAAAAATAAATAAAAAGCTTGAGAATATTTCTGTAGAGGTAAAAGCAGAGCTTGGGAAGGCCATAATTTCAGTCAGAGACTTTTTGAACTTAGAGTTAGGGGACGTAATACAACTTGATAGAAATATAAAAGAAGAGATTGACATTTATGTGAAAGAAAAATTAAAATTTAAAGGGGTTATAGGCAAAAAAAATGGAAAAGTTGCTGTAAAAGTTACAAGGTTTGCTGAAGAAAGGAATGAGAATTATGGATGAAAACAAGATACTTTCCCAGGATGAGATAAATGCTTTGATAGCAAAAATGAATAATTCTCAGGAATTGCCCGATCTTTCGCAGGAGGAAAAGGATATACTTGGAGAAATTGGCAATATTTCTATAGGAACTTCAGCAACAACTCTTTATACTCTTTTGAGAAATAAAGTAGTTATTACTACTCCAGAAGTAGTGGTAACGACGATAAATAAATTGAAAGAAATATATTCTATACCTTTTATTGCGGTTATGGTGGATTATACTGAAGGCCTTGAAGGAAGCAATATACTTATCATAAAAGAAGAAGATGCAAAGATAATTGCAGATTTAATGATGGGAGGGGATGGGAAAAATACGGATTTTGAACTTGATGAAATAAGGTTGAGTGCTGTCGGAGAAGCCATGAATCAGATGATGGGTTCTTCGGCAACATCTCTCTCAACAATGCTTAAAAAGTCAATTAACATTTCTCCGCCCAGGGTAAAAAGAGTAATGCTTTCTGAAGATTCCTTAGAAAGCTATTTTAAAGAAGATGAGCCTATAGTTAGAATTAGTTTTAAAATGGAAGTAGGGGACTTAATAAAAAGTGAAATAATGCTCCTTATGAAAATAGAATTTGCAAAATATCTCGTTAAAGAGCTTACTTCCATATCGTTGGATGCAGGTGTAGTAGAGGAACCAAAAAAACAAGAAGTAAAAAAAGAAACACCAAAAAATTCTTCTATTGATGAAATAAGGGAAGCAAAAGAAACTTCTCAGAAAAGAGAAAAGGTTGTGGTAAAACCGGTCGAATTAGAAGAATTTAAAAAAGATGATGAAATATCATACAAAAAGACAAGTATCGACCTTATTATGGATGTGCCTCTTGAGATTTCCGTACAGCTTGGAAAAACAGTAAAGAAAATTAAAGAAATATTGACTTTAGGTCCTGGCTCAATTATAGAGCTTGACAAATTAGCGGGTGAGCCTGTAGATATTTTAGTTAACGGCAAGCTCATAGCAAAGGGTGAAGTTGTCGTAATTGATGAGAATTTCGGGGTAAGAATTACTGAAATAATAAATTCTTCTGAAAGAGCAAGTCTCATTCAATAAGATTAGGAGGATGGTAAATTATGTCTGGAATTTTGATAGTCGATGATGCAGCTTTCATGAGAATGATGATAAAAGATATTTTATTAAAAAATGGATTTCAGGTTATTGGAGAGGCAGAAAATGGATTGGTAGCTGTAGAAAAATACAAAGAATTAAAACCTAATTTAGTAATTATGGACATAACAATGCCAGAGATGGATGGTATTGAAGCTGTTAGAAAAATAAAAGCTATAGATCCTCAAGCAAAAATAATCATGTGCTCTGCAATGGGTCAGCAGGCAATGGTTATAGAGGCAATTCAGGCAGGCGCGAGGGACTTTATAGTAAAACCTTTTCAACCCGATAGGGTTATTGATGCAGTTAAGAAGGCTTTAGGTTAAAGGGGTTAAAAAATGAAAAAAGTTTTAAGGTCAACTGTTATTTTCTTGGCAATTTTGGCTGTGGTTTCTTTTACTCTAAATGCTTTTGCTTTACCCAATAGCGGCAAAAATTTTGATATAAAAAATTTGGAAAAATATAATTTTGACAATCAGGGGTCTCAAAAAAGCCAGTATTCTTCTGTGTTTACAATTATAAAATTTATAGGTTTTTTAGTTTTATTTATAGTAATTTCTATTCTCGCTTATTATTTTACAAAATTTTTAGCACGTAACACTTCCTTTTTATATATAAAAAGCAAATATATGGAAGTTATTGATGTGCTACCATTAGGAAATAAAACAAACTTATACCTTGTAAAACTTCCTACAGGATATTTTATCTTAGGTAATTCAGAGAAAGGAATTTCAATTGTAGGCAAATTGGATGAAAAAGAAGTAGAATTAATCAAAGAAGCCGAAGCCCTTAGTGCTGAAGCCGGGAAAAGGTTTGCTTCCCAATTGGAAATATATTTAAAAAAAATCAGAAATCCCTTTGGTAGTAAAGATGGAGATGAAAATAAATGAAATATTTTAAAAAAGTAATTACAGTAATCGTTTTATCCATTATCCTATCTACAATTTTTAAAATTACCGTAGCTTTTGCGGCCCCTGAAAATAATTTACCGGTATTTAATTTTATAAAGCCTTCAGGAAATCCCACGGAAACTGCTACAACCCTTCAATTGTTAGTAGCTTTAACAATACTTTCAATTGCTCCTTCAATTTTAATCATGATGACATCTTTTATAAGGGTAGTTATTGTTCTATCCTTTGTTAGGAATGGTCTTGGAATGCAGCAAGTGCCACCAAATCAGGTGTTAATTGGCCTTGCACTTTTTATTACATTTTTTGTAATGGCACCGGTTTTTAGTGATATCAATAATAACGCTATTATACCTTATATGAATCAACAAATTTCGACAGAGGAAGCTTTAAAAAGGGCAGAAAAACCTCTGAGGGATTTCATGTTTAAACAGACGAGGGAAAAGGATCTTGCACTGTTTTTACATTATGCTAAACTGCAAAAGCCAGTAAATACCCTTGATGATGTCCCTACATATGTATTAATCCCCTCTTTTATAATAAGTGAATTGAAAACCGCATTTCAGATGGGTTTTATAATATTTCTTCCCTTTCTTGTAATTGACATGATTGTTGCGAGTGCCTTAATGTCTATGGGGATGTTGATGCTTCCACCCATTATGATATCTTTACCTTTCAAAATATTACTTTTTGTGATGGTTGATGGATGGGACTTGGTAATAAAATCTTTGATTGCAGGATTTCACTGAGGGATGTGATAAAAAATGACTCAAGAAACGGTTATTTATCTGGCGAGGGAAGCTTTGGGGGTAGCGCTTTTAGTGTCTGCGCCTATATTAGGCCTTTCGATGCTTGTGGGGCTTATAATTAGCATTTTGCAGGCTACAACTCAGATACATGAACAAACATTAACCTTTATACCTAAAATTATAGCAGCAGTAATAGCACTGTTAATTTTTGGTCCGTGGATGCTGACAACATTACTGCATTTTGCAGAGACCTTATTTACAGAACTTCCCAATTTTATTAATTGATATAAACAGTCGGTGGCGCGAAATGTATATTTCTATTAACATACTACCTCATTTACTTAAGTTTTTATATATTTTTTTTAGAATTGTGGGTTTTTTTACAGTTGCTCCAATATTTGGTAGAAGAGAAACCCCTTTACAAGCTAAAATTGGTTTTTCGGCGTTATTAGCTATAATAATTTTTCCTCTTGTCGAAACCCCGGAGTTTAATTTTAATACAATGGAATTTTTGTACTTTGTCGTTAAAGAGGTCTTTACAGGAATAATTATGGGGTTTACTGTATTTATGATTTTTTCCCTATTTTTTATAACAGGGCAAATTATAGATTTACAGATGGGCTTTGGCATAGTTAATGTGATCGATCCCCAAAGTAATACTCAAATTCCACTAATAGGAAATCTATATTATATTATGGCAACTTTAATTTTCCTAACTATAAATGGACATCACACTTTGATTTCATCAATAATAGAAAGTTATAAAATTGTTCCATTAGGAGCTGGAAATTTACTATCACAAAATTTATTAAAAATTATTACTGATATTTTTGAAAATATGATTTTAATTGGCATAAAATTAAGCCTTCCTATAATTGGAATGATTTTTATAGTAGATTTTATACTTGCAATAATTGCTAAAATTGCCCCTCAAATAAATGTGTTTATAGTTGGCTTGCCGTTAAAGATTTTTGTAGGGATTTTTGCACTCATAATTGGGCTTCCATCTTTAATTATAGCCCTTGATGTAATTTTTAACGGCATGTATGAAGGAATTTATAATGTATTAAAGGGAATGTTGAGTATACAATGAATTTGCAGCGTTTTGCTCAAGAGAAAACTGAAAAGGCAACACCGCGAAGGCGGCAAAAGGCACGCCAACAAGGTCAAGTTTTTTCAAGCAAAGATTTGACCACTGCATTAATACTTATTGCTTCATTATTTATAATGAAGTTTTTTATAAAATATGCTGTTGATAGAATAATAGAGTTTATCATAGATAATTATACCTATTTCTTTAACCAAGAATTAACAATGCAAAATGCTGCCGTTATTATTATTCGCTCTATTAATTTAATATTTTTTGTAATAGCCCCTTTGGCTTTTGTGCTGTTATTAGTCGGTGTTTTTTCAAGTGTTCTTCAAACGGGCCTTGTATTTAACTTTGGGCTTATTGCTCCTAAACTTGAGAGAATAAATCCTGTAGAAGGTTTTAAGAGAATATTTTCCAAAAGAAGCATAATAGAACTTTTGAAAGTTATTATTAAAGTAACAGTTATAGCTTTTTTTTCCTATGATGGGATAAAAACCGTAAAGAACGGTATTGATGAAATGATGGATATGGGGATAGAACAGAACATAGCATTTTTCGGAGATGTCTTATTTAAAGTAGGGATAAAAATTTCTTTTGTATTATTAGGGTTAGCCATTTTTGATTATTTTTATCAATGGTATGAGTACGAAAAAAGCCTTATGATGTCAAAAGAAGATATAAAAGAAGAAATTAAAGAAATAGAAGGAAACCCTCAAATAAAGGCAAGAATCAGACAAATTCAAAGACAAATGGCAAGAAGGCGCATGATGCAGGATGTAAAAAAAGCTGATGTGGTAATAACAAACCCTACACACATAGCAGTAGCTTTGTCCTATGATGCAGAAAAACATGATGCTCCGGTAGTAGTTGCAAAAGGTGCAGGAGAAATAGCCTTAAAAATAAAAGAAATAGCAAAAGAAGAAGATGTCCCAATTGTGGAAAATCCGACACTTGCTCGAACATTGTATAAATCTGTTGAAATTGGGGAAAGCATTCCCCAAGAGTTTTATCAAGCCGTTGCAGAAATTTTAGCCTTTGTGTACAGTTTGAAGGGAAGGAGGGTTTAATATATGAAAATAGGAGATATAGCTGTTGCATTAATTTCAGTCCTGGTAGTAGTAATGATGATTATCCCCCTTCCTTCTGCACTCCTTGATATTTTGCTTTCATTAAACATAACTCTTTCTCTGGTAATATTACTTGTTTCAATGAATACAGAAAAACCTTTAAATTTTTCGGTTTTTCCTACTCTTTTACTTTTGGCTACCTTGTTTAGGCTTTCTTTGAATATTTCTTCTACGAGGCTCATTTTATTAAACGGCTATGCTGGTAGGGTCATTGAGGCCTTTGGAAATTTTGTAATAAGAGGTAATGTGCTGGTCGGGTTAATTATATTTTTAATAATAGTAATAATACAATTTATAGTTATAACACGTGGAGCAGAGCGTGTTGCTGAAGTAGCAGCTCGATTCACTTTGGATGCAATGCCAGGTAAGCAGATGAGTATTGATGCAGATTTAAACGCTGGATTGATTACTGAGGCTGAAGCACGGAAAAGGCGTCAGGACATTCAAAGAGAAGCCGATTTTTATGGAGCGATGGATGGTGCCAGTAAATTTGTAAAAGGTGATGCAATTGCAGGTATTATTATAACTGCTATTAATATAATTGGTGGCCTTATAACCGGTATGGTTTTCCAACAAATGAGCTTTTTGGAAGCTATAAATAGATATGCTTTACTGACAGTAGGGGATGGTTTGGTAAGTCAATTGCCAGCATTGCTTATTTCTACGGCAACTGGAATTATCGTTACTAAAGCTGCAAGTGAAGGCAATTTAGGTAATGATCTGGTTAGACAGCTTACAGCATATCCTAAGATACTCTTAGTTGCAGCAGCTTTATTGGGATTTTTTTCGATAATACCTGGTCTGCCCCATATACCTTTCATGATTCTGGCGGGTATTTTTAGTTATTTGGGCTTTTCCATACAAAATGCATACAAAAAAGAAACCTTAAAAGAAAAAGAAGTAGAGAAAGAAAAAGAAATTGAAGAAATGAGAAAGCCGGAAAATATTTATTCATTACTTCAGGTAGACCCGATAGAGGTGGAATTTGGCTACAGTTTAATCCCACTTGCCGACAAAAACCAAGGTGGAGACTTAATGGATAGAATTGTGATGATTAGGAGACAGTGTGCTTTAGATTTAGGCTTTGTTGTCCCTATGATAAGGTTGAGGGATAATATCCAGTTAAATCCAGGGGAATATGTGATAAAAATTAAAGGGGTCGAAGCCGCAAGAGGGGAGATAAAAATAGACCATTATCTTGTTATGAATCCGACAGGTGGTCCTATCGAAGTCGAAGGAATTGACACCAAGGAACCGGCCTTTGGGCTCCCAGCAAAGTGGGTCTCTCAGGAAAAACGAGAAAAAGCAGAAATCTTAGGTTATACAGTTGTCGATGCTTCTTCAGTGATAGCTACTCACCTTACTGAAATAATAAAAACTTACGCCCATGAGCTTATCGGAAGACAGGAAGTAAAAAATTTGCTGGACGCTGTAAAAGAACATTCTCCTTCTCTGGTGGAGGAGCTTATACCTAAGCTGTTAAGCTTAGGAGAGATTCAGAAAGTTTTATCTAATCTTTTAAAGGAAAATGTGCCTATAAGAGATATGGTTACAATATTGGAAGCCCTTGGAGACTACGCTGTTTTAACAAAGGATACAGATATGCTTACTGAGTATGTAAGACAAAGACTGAAAAGGGTAATTACAAATAGATTTTTCCCAGATAAAAGAGGAAATGTGATAACTTTGGATAAACAAGTAGAAGATGCTATATTAAATGCGATTTCAAAAATGGAAAATGAGGCTTATTTATCCTTAGACCCCCAAATAGCTCAAAAAATAATAAATTCGACGGTGGAAAATGCAAAAAAAGCATATAAATTAGGGATGCAACCAATTATTTTAACAAGTCCATTTGTCAGAAGATATTTTAAGAATTTAATAGAAAACAACCTACACGGGGTTCCGGTTTTATCATATGCGGAATTGGAACCAAATGTGGAAATTAAAGCCATCGGGATGGTGAGGTTATAGTGAAAATAAAAACTTATATTGCTGATAATGTTCAAGAGGCTTTATATAAGGTAAAAAGTGAAATGGGAAGGGATGCTATCATACTTCAAACAAGGCAGATTAAGAAGGGAGGAATTTTCGGGTTATTTGCGAAAACCAAGGTAGAAGTTATTGCTGCATGTGACATAGAGCCAAAAAAATTTGCAGAACCTCCGCTTAACTTAACATTTCCCAAAATTAACCTGCAACCTCCCGAAAATTTAAACAAAAAGGTTGAGTATAATAATAAATCCTTGATTGATGAACAGCAAATTGAAAGAATAAAAAGTGATTTGCAAGAGGTAAAGCGTTTGGTAAAAGAAATTTATGAGAATAAAGAAACGTTTTTGAATGCCAGCGATATAAAAACAGAAAGCATGCAAATTATTTTAGACAGGTTAAATTCAATGGAAGTGAAAAAGGAAATTATAAAAAAATTAATCGAAAATATCAAACAGGAATCAACTAATTCTACACATAAAAACTTAATGGAAAGTGCCAAAAATGAAATAATAAAAATCATAAAAGAGCCTGAACCCATAAAAATAGAAAAGATACCTGCTAAAGTAGCCTTTATAGGGCCTACAGGTGTGGGTAAAACAACAACCATAGCAAAATTGGCTGCGAAGTATTCTTTAGATGAAGGTAAGAAAGTTGCTTTGATTACTTCTGATACTTATAGGGTTGGAGCTGTAAGCCAATTAAAAACATACGGTGAACTTTTAGAAATACCAGTAGAAGTTTTATATGAGCCTAAAGAAGCGTCAAATATTTTAAAGAAATTAGATGGTTTTGATATAATTTTTTTAGATACTCTTGGGACAAGTCCTAAAAATAAGATTTTCTTAAAAAAAATTAAGAACATATTGGAAGAAATTGAGCCATCAGAACTACATTTGGTGATAAGTGCTACTACAAAGACCAATGAAGTTGATTTCATTTTAGATAATTATAAAGATTTAAATTACAATAAAATTTTGTTTACTAAACTTGATGAGACTAATATTTACGGACTAATATTAAATGCGGTTTATTATACAAATTGTCGCCTTTCCTATATAACTACAGGTCAAAATGTACCAGATGATATCGAATTAGCATATCCTTTTAAAATCGCAAATCTTTTGTTGGGAGAGAGCGACGATGTTTGATCAGGCATATAAATTAAGGGAATTGGTAAAAAGGAAAATGGAAACATCAAAACCTTTGAGGATAATTGCAGTTTCCAGTGGGAAAGGCGGCGTAGGAAAGACAAATTTTTCGGTAAATATCGCGATAGTTTTGAAAGAGCTCGGGAAAGAAGTGTTACTTATAGACGCCGATTTTGGACTTGCAAATGTAGATGTGATATCGGGCATATTCCCTAAATACAATCTATCTCACGTAATTTCTAAGGAAAAAAGTATAGAGGATATCATTTTTGATGGACCATTAGGAATAAAGATTATTCCAGGTGCGACTGGGCTTTACGAGATGGCAAACCTTTCAGAAGAAGAATTAAATAATCTTATATTGGCATTTGAGACCATAAAATCGGAATTTGATTTCGTATTGATAGACACCGGTGCAGGCATTCATAAAGATGTTGTAAACCTTTTGCGTTCTTCGGATGAGGTAGCGGTAATTACAACTCCCGAACCTACTGCATTAACTGATGCCTATGCGGTAATAAAACTTATACACAAAGATGTAAAAAGAATCCATATTGTAGTAAACCGTACTGATAATTATAAAGAAGCTGATCTTACAGCTCAAAAGATGATTAATGCTGCAAAAAAATTTTTAAACATTGATTTGAACTATTTGGGATATATATTGGAAGACAAAGTGGTTTCAAAAGCTAATAAAGAACAAACCCCGTTTTATTTAAGGTATAAGGACAGCTTATCATCCAAATGTATATTAAATATTGGAAAAAAGTTGATATATGAAGAAATAGATTTACCAACTGTAAAGCCTTCTTTTAGCTCATGGTTTGAAAGATTGATTTCCAATTTTATTCCTGCTGGGGGAAAATAAATGAAGTATAGATTTGCTGTTGGTATGAAGGTAGAATTGGAAGTAGAAAGAGAAAATGAAAAATACAATTTTCTAACCAAGGTAGAAGAAATAAAGGATAAGACAATTTTACTTGGAATGCCAATGTATAGAGGAAATTACTTTTTTTTAAACGTTGATGAAGAGGTATTTATATTCTATTGTGTAAATGATTTGTATTACGGAGTGAAAGGTAAGGTAATAGCCAAAAGTTATTTGCCCTTTCCGGTTATAGAAGTGGAACTGTTGGGAGAACCTAAAAGAATTCAAAGGAGAAGTTTTTTTAGAATCCCGGTTACCATTAAGATAAAAATAAAAAAATTGGATTCAAATCACTGGGATATAGCTTATATAAAAAATATAAGTGGAGGCGGTGCGCTTATAAATACGCATTTGGGATTTGATAAGGGAGAAATTTTAGAAATGCAAATTCCTATTGAAAATGAAATCTATGAAATTAAAGCAAAGGTTGTAAGGGTAATAAAAGATAATATGAGATTAATATATCCTTTTGAAGTAGCTGTGGAATATTGGGATATTCCTGAAAGGATTAGGGATAAAATAATAAAATTTATCATGGAAGAACAACGAAAATTAAGGAAAAAGGGATATTATTAATAATTAAATAGAGTAGGGGTGTGATTATGGACAGTAAATACTTAAGCGTTTTTATTGAAGAATCTAATGAATATATACAGAAATTAAATAATGAATTGTTGGAATTAGAGAAAAACAAAGAGAAGAATGTGGACGAGATATTCCGCTATATGCATACGTTGAAGGGTATGGCTGGTACAATGGGATTCGAGAAATTTACAGAACTCTCCCATCAATTAGAAGATCTTTTAGATGCTATTAGATCCGAAAAAATAATTGTTAACTCAGATGTTGTAGATGTGCTGTTAGAAGGTGTAGATATACTTCAGGAACTTGTTGAGAAAATTTCTGAATCAGGACAAGAAGGAGAAAAAGATATATCTAAAATTTTAGAAAAGATAAAAAGAGTAATGCAAAGCGAGAATTTAATGAAAAGCAAAGAAAAGGATACAGAATTTAAGGTAAGAGAAGAGAATGAGAGGATAGCTGAACATCCTCTTAATGAATACGAATTGAGAATATTTGAAGAAGCCTATAAGAAAAATTTAAATGTATATCAAATAAAGGTTGAAATTCATCAAGACTGTTTATTAAAATCAGCGCGTGCTTTTTTAGTTTTTAAAGCCGTAGAAAATTTTGGAGAGGTTGTAAAAACAGTACCTGAGGTTAAGGATATAGAAGATGAAAAGTTTGATAGAGAATTTTTCATTTACTTGATATCAAACTCTAATATAGATACAATAAAAAAATCTATAGAATCTATCTCAGAAATAAATAAGGTTACAATAAAAGAAATTGATATAGAAAATATACTCCAAATAAGACAATTTGATGTTAAACCTCAAAAAAATGAAGAAATTAATAAAAAATTTGTTGAAGCTGGCAATAAAGAAAACAAAGAAAATGTTGAAGAAAAAGAATTAAAAGATACAAAGAAAAAGTTGGGAAAAACTTTAAGAGTTGATATAGATAGGCTTGATAATTTAATGAATTTAGTGAGCGAATTAATAATAATAAAAACGAGATTGGAAGAATTAGAAGGCGATCTTGATAGGGATCAGAATAAGAGGGAAGCAATTGAATACCTTTCGAGGGTTACCTCTAATCTTCATGATGCTGTTATGAAAGTAAGAATGGTACCTATTGAAAATGTTTTTAATAGATTTCCAAGGATAGTTTATGATTTATCAAAAGAACTTAATAAAAAAGTAAAATTGATCATTGAAGGTGCAGAAACAGAACTTGACAGAACAGTAATTGATGAGATTGGTGATCCTTTGCTTCATATTGTAAGAAATGCTATTGACCACGGGATTGAAGCGCCTGAAGAAAGAGTAAAGTATGGAAAAGCCGAAGAAGGTATCTTAAAAATGAAGGCATACCATGACGGCAATAATGTGGTGATTGAAATAAGCGATGATGGGTCTGGTATAGACTGCGATAAAGTCGTAAGAAAAGCAGTAGAAAAAGGAATTATAGATGAATCTAAAGCTTTACGTATGAAGGAGACAGAAATAATATCCATCATTTTTGAACCCGGTTTCAGTACTAGTGAAAAGGTAACTGATATCTCAGGAAGAGGTGTTGGGCTTGATGTAGTAAAATCTAAAATAGAGTCCTTAGGAGGAAATGTCGAAGTTTATACCAAAAAAGGAGAAGGAACAAAGTTTTTAATAAGGTTGCCGCTTACCCTTGCTATTATTCAAGCTTTAATGGTAAAGGTTAATGAAGAAAAATATGCAATCCCTTTAAATGCAATTAGGGAAACCGTCATAGTTTCAAAAGAAGAAATAAAAAAGGTCTACAATAAAGATGTTGTTGTATTAAGGGGTAAAGTGATTCCTTTAATTCGGCTTCATGAAATTCTTGATGCGGAATTTGATGAAAAACAAAGAGAAAAATTTATTGTAGTGGTGGTAAAAAAAGGAGAGAAAGATATAGGTTTGATTGTCGATGATTTAATAGGTGAACAGGAGATAGTTATCAAATCTCTCGGCAATTACTTAAAAAGCCTTAAATTTATAGCAGGTGCAACAATATTAGGCGATGGCCAAGTAGCTCTAATACTTGATATTAATTCTTTGTTTGAGGAGGAATAAAAATGGATAATTTGAATCAGTATGTAATTTTCAGATTGGGTGATGAAGAATACGGTATTAATATACTGCAGGTAAAAACCATTGAAAAAGTTCTGCCTATTACTCGTATCCCGAGGGCTCCTTATTATGTCAAAGGAGTTATAAACCTGAGAGGAGAAATAATACCTGTAATAGATTTAAAAAAGAAATTCGACTTGCCTGAAAGGGAATTAACCCCCGATGCAAGGATAATAATAGTATCAGTTTCTGATGTAACTATAGGAATGATTGTGGACTCGGCAACAGAGGTCATTCAACTGCCTCAAGAAGCTGTGGAACCAGCAAATTCTGTAAATGTTGGGATAAATTCTGATTTCATCGAGGGTGTTGGTAAATTAGAAGACCGATTGCTTATTATCCTGAATTTAGAAAAACTACTTTTGGATGTGAGGGTAAGCTAATTATGTATTCAAACTTTGAATTAGATGTTTTAAAAGAAATAGGGAATATAGGAGCTGGAAATGCAGCTACTGCACTTTCTGTGATAATATCCAAAAAGGTTCTGATAAAAATACCAGAGGTATTGATTGTACCTCTCGGTGAAGTAATAAATATGATTAAAAACCCTGAAAGTTTTGTTACAGGTATCTTTTTTAGGATAGAAGGGGATTTGAAAAGCAATTGTATATTAATTATTCCTGAAAAAGAGACGAAAAACCTTTTAGCGCTTCTTTTAAAGGAAGAAGTAAAAGACTTGTTAGGACTAAGTGAAATAGAAAAATCAGCTCTGATGGAAGTTGGAAATATTTTAGTAAGTTCTTTTATTTCAGCACTTTCTGATTTTACAAAACTTAATTTAAAAATATCAGTCCCAAGCCTCGCATTGGACATGGCAGCGGCAATATTGAGTTTTCCATTAACCATATATGGAATAATGGGAGATACTGCTCTCTTATTATCTACTGAATTTTTTGGAGATTCGGATGGGGTTGTTATAGATTTTTATTTGATTCCTGATGATGATAAATCATTCAAAAAACTTTTAAAAGCAATTGGAGTTGATTTTATTGACGATGATGATACGAGTGGGAATAGGCGAATATAAAGCTGCAAAATCACCTGCGGTAATTTCTACTTTGGGCCTGGGGTCTTGTGTTGGAGTTTGCCTTTGGGATGGGGGAACTAGAATTGGCGGTCTTGCTCATATTATGCTACCTGATAGCACTATAAGCTCAACTAATAATTTTAATCCTGGAAAATTTGCAGATACGGCTTTGCCTTTACTTGTTTCACAAATGGAGGATTTAGGCGCAAACAAAAAAAGAATGGTTGCCAAAATGGCCGGTGGAGCTCAAATGTTTGAGACAAAATTTGAATTAGAAATGATGAAAATAGGAAAACGCAATGTTGATGCTGTGAGAAAAATACTTTCTCAATTAAACATCAAGATAGTAGCTGAGGATGTAGAAGGAAACTATGGTAGATCAATAGAGTTTTCTTGCGAAACAGGCTTGCTTACAGTCAAATCTGTGGGACGAGGAGTAAAGATTATATAATTTTGAGGTGGTAAAGTGCGGGATGAAGAACTAATGGAAAAGTTGCTAAATGAATACAAAACCTTAAAAAGTAAGGAAGCTCTTGAAAAATTGATAGAATCCTATATCCCGCTTGTTAAATACATAGCAGGAAGGCTTGCTATAGGCCTTCCATCTTTTATAGATTATGATGACCTTGTTAGCCTCGGGCTTTATGGGCTTTTGCAGGCATTAGAGAGGTTTGACACAACTAAAGGGGTTAAATTTGAGACTTTTGCTTTTCCAAGAATAAAAGGTGCAATAACTGATGGACTAAGAAAAATGAATCCTATTAAAGGCAAAGGTATTGACTATTTATCGCAAGAGGAAGTTTTGGGTACCAATGAGGAATTTTTTGATGAACAAAATAGTTACAGTACAACCCTATGGGATTTGATAGATATAAATAGGGATTTAACAAGCGACCCACAATATCAGATTGAAATTCAGGAGACAAAAAGGATTTTAAGTGAAGCCATAGAGAGGCTACCGGAAAAAGAAAAACTAGTAATATCTCTTTACTATTATGAGGGGCTCACTCTCAAAGAAATTTCCCAGGTTTTAGGCCTTACTCCTGCCAGAATATCTCAACTTCATTCTAAAGCAATTCGTAGATTAAGGGGTTTTTTGAGTAGGAAGAAAAAATATTTGTAAAATAATAAAATAAGGCCGAGGTGTGATTTTATGTCATTAAAGCCTATAGATTTTCAAATTTCTGTACCTCGGGTATATGAAAATTCAAAGAACATACAAAATCTAAAAGAGGCTGCTGATAATCAAATGCTTATAATATCAAACAATGTTAAAAATGAAGCTGAAATATCCAAAAAGAAAGTAAATGTACCCAAAAATGCTGAAGGAGTTAAAATTGAAAGGGAAAAGGAAAGAGGAAAAGATAATAGGAAAGAAAATGAGAAAAAGAACGGGAGAAATAATTTTTCATCTTCCCAAGATAATAAGACTTTACATATTGATATTAGAATCTGAAAAAATTTTTATACAGATGTTTAAATCAATGCTTGACACATCCCAATGAATTAAGATATATTATATATGAATCCCTACTAAATTAGTAGGAATTATAGAGTAAGAAAGAATTTACAATAATAATAAACTAAAAATGATAGGAGAGAATTTTTATGAAAAGAATATATATGGACCATGCGGGGACAACCCCTACCAGAAAAGAAGTAGTTGAAGCCATGCTTCCTTATTTTACGGAAAAGTTCGGTAATGCATCAACAATATATTCTTATGGAAGGGAAGCAAGAAAGGCTATAGAAGAAGCAAGAGAAAAAGTTGCAGCGCTCATTGGAGCCGAACCGAGGGAAGTGTATTTCACATCGGGTGGTACGGAAGCAGATAATTGGGCTTTAAGAGGCATTGCTTATGCAAATGCCGATAAAGGAAATCATATTATAACAAGCGCTATTGAGCATCATGCAGTACTCCATACCTGTGAAGATTTAGAGAAAAAAGGATTTAAGGTTACTTACCTACCCGTTGATGAATATGGCAAGGTGAGAGTGGAGGATGTGTTGAATGCTCTAACCGATAAGACTATTTTGGTATCAATAATGCATGCAAATAATGAAATTGGAACTATAGAGCCCATCGAAGAAATAGGGCAAGCCCTTAAAAATTTGAACCGAAAAATTTACTTCCATACCGATGCAGTCCAAACTGTAGGGAAGATTCCGGTAGATGTTAATAAACTCAATGTAGACCTTTTAAGTATTTCTTCACACAAAATTTATGGACCAAAAGGCATAGGCGCCCTTTATATTAAAAAAGGCACAAAAATACAATCCCTTATGACTGGTGGAGGTCAGGAGTTTGGGAAAAGGGCTGGCACGGAAAATGTTGCAGGTATAGTAGGCTTTGGAAAAGCAGCCGAGCTAATAGCCTTGGAATTGGAGGAACAATATAAAAAACTTTCCTATTTGAGGGATAAATTGATTAAGGGTATTATGGAAAATATTCCCGAGGTAATATTGAATGGCCATCCTGTGGATAGATTGCCGCACAATGTCAATGTATGCTTTAGATATATAGAAGGTGAATCACTACTTTTAAATTTGGATTTAAGGGGTATATGCGCATCAAGTGGATCTGCTTGTGCTTCAGGCTCCCTTGAACCTTCTCATGTGCTTTTAGCGATTGGGCTTCCCCATGAAATTGCTCATGGTTCATTAAGGCTTACTCTTGGGAGAGATAATACTGAAGAAGAAGTAGATTATGTGATTGAATCTCTTATAGAGATTGTAAATAAATTAAGGCATATGTCCCCACTTTATAATGAGAAAAAGTAAATATTTTAAGAAATGAGGAAAAGTTGAAAGGGGAAAATAAAAATGTACAACGAAAAAGTAATGGATCATTTTACGAACCCTCGAAATGTTGGAGAAATTCCCGATGCTGATGGGATTGGAGAAGTAGGAAATCCTGTCTGTGGGGATATGATGAAAATTTATATAAAGGTAAAAGACAATGTAATTGTGGATATAAAGTTTAAAACCTTTGGTTGTGGTGCAGCAATAGCAACAAGCAGTATGGTTACTGAAATGGTTAAAGGAAAAACTATTGAAGAAGCTATGAAAATCACAAATAAAGCGGTAGCGGAAGCCTTAGGAGGGCTTCCGCCTATAAAAATGCACTGTTCAAATCTTGCTGCTGATGCCCTTCATGCTGCGATAAAAGACTATGAAGAGAAAAAAGCAGAAAAATCGGGTAGGGAACAATATGAACAAAAATAAAGTTGTTGTTGCTATGAGCGGTGGTGTAGATAGCTCAACTGCTGCGTTTCTTTTGAAGAATAAAGGGTATGAAGTTATTGGCGTTACCATGCAAATTTGGCAAAACCCTGATGAAGATTACGTATTAAAAGAAGGGGGTTGCTGCTCCTTAGGAGCAGTTTATGATGCAAGAAGGGTAGCAGATAAATTGAACATACCTTATTATGTTGTGAACTTTAGAGAAGAATTTAAAAATAGTGTAATAAATTATTTTATAAAAGAATATGTAGCGGGGAAAACACCAAATCCATGTATTGTTTGTAATAAAACAATGAAATTTAATTTGCTTTTAAAAAAAGCTTTGGAGATGGATTCTTTTTACCTTGCTACCGGACATTACGCAAAAATTGAATTTGACGATAAAAGAGGGAGATATTTATTAAAAAAAGGTAAGGATAAGACAAAGGATCAATCCTATGCTTTGTATAATTTAACTCAATTTGAATTAGAACATATCCTCTTTCCTTTGGGGGATTACACTAAGAATGAAATAAGAGAAATTGCTGAAAAAGCAGGGCTCCCGGTTGCAAAAAAACCCGAAAGTCAGGAGATATGTTTCATAAATGGGGACTATAAAGATTTTATTAAAGATAAAGCCCCTCAAAGCATAAAACCGGGTTTTTTTATTGACTCTAAGGGAAATATTTTGGGAAAACACAAGGGAATAGCTTTTTACACGATAGGTCAAAGGAGGGGATTGGGTATATCTTCAAATAAACCCCTCTATGTTATAAAAATGGACCCACAAACCAACACTATCGTTGTTGGAAGTGAAGAAGAACTTTTAAGAAAGGAATTTACAGTAAATAATTTAAATTGGATTTCAATTGAGAAATTGTATGAAGAGAAACGGGTAAATATTAAAATAAGATATAATTTTGAAGAAAAACCTGGAATTATATATCCTTTAAATAATGGAAGGGTAAAAGTTGTTTTTGATGAACCACAAAAAGCGATAACGCCCGGTCAATCAGCTGTATTTTATGAGGGAGATATTGTGGTAGGCGGAGGAGTAATAGAATAATAGACCTTGGCAATGTTGCCAGGGTTTTTTATTTTTGCGTATAAAAATAATATTTGGGAAAAATAATATAAAAAGATAAATATTGGAAGGTGATACAGTGAATTGTCCCTTATGCGGAAAGAATGAAATAGGAAGGGTAGGAACAAACCAATACTTTTGCTGGGAATGTTTGGTAGAGTTTTCAGTAAATAATAATAGAGTTGTGGTTTTTGAAGTTGCTGATGATGGAACCCTTGTGCCATTTTTTGAAAAAGTCTTAGTGGTTGAAGGATAATTAAAATGATTTCCAAAATGGAGGAGAAATGGAAGTTAATTTAGGGTTTAAAAAATTTGATAGAAAAAAATTACTATATTTTTTTTTGATCATTAGTAGTGTTGTTATTTTTTTATTACTTAGAAAAAAAATAAAAATAGTCATACTACCTTTTATTATAGGCATAGTTATAGCCTATGTCTTAAACCCAGTTGTAGATTTTCTTGTAAAGAAAGGAATTAAAAGAACGGTCGCTGTTACTATAATTTATTTTATTTTAATAGGTTATACTGTTGTGACACTATTTTATGTAATACCTGTTTTAATAATTGAGTTAAATAAGATAATAGAATTATTGCCTAATTACTCAAAGGATATTCAAAGGTATTTTACATTTATTAAAGGAAATATTGGAGATAATATACCTCCAAGCATTAGAAGCGTTATAGAAAAACAAATATTGAGGTTTGAAACCCAGATTGTTATCCTTTTACAAAACACAATGAATATGATTATTCAAAGTTTTTCAAGTTTTTTTAGTACAGTAATTTTAGGCCCAATTGTAGGATTTTATTTGTTGAAGGATTTAGAAAAAATAAAGAAGAACATAGAGCTTTTATTACCAGAAAAGTATAGAAGCAATATATTATTTTTTTTGAAAAAAGTGGATCTTGCATTGGGAAAATATATTCGTGGACAACTGATTGTATGTTTTATTATTGGAGTTCTTACTTCATTTACTCTTTATCTTATAAAAGTGGATTTTGCTCTTTTAATAGGGATTTTGGCAGCTGTGACAGACATAATTCCGTATTTTGGTCCTATTATTGGGGCTTTTCCTGCTATCGCAATCGCACTTATTAAATACCCTCAAAAAATACCGTGGATTGTTATTTCGCTTGCAATTATTCAACAGGTTGAGAGTGGTATTATATCTCCTTATATTGTAGGAGAAAATCTTGACCTTCATCCTTTAACTGTAATATTTTCTTTACTTTTTGGCGGTACTTTTTTTGGTATCTGGGGCCTTATTTTTGCCGCCCCTATAGCTGCCGTAATTAAATTATTAATAATTTCCTATATAAAAAAGAAAGGCAGGGTAAAATTTTAAATGGGTGCCAAAGAAGGAAAAAGGTGTCTTAACGTAGAAAAAAGACCTCACCGCATTTTTTAATCTAATATGCAGAAAATATGGCATATCAAAAAGTACCCTTGATTATTGGAAAAAACAGCTCATAAGCAATGAAGATCACTCAGAAAGCGCAGTGGTAAAACTCAGAAAACAAAATGTTATGCTTCGTTCAATAATAGGTGATAAAGACTTCGAGATAGCTTATCTCAAGGAGCTGTTAAAAAAAACGAGCCGAAATTAACGGATAAACTTGAGATAATTTAAAACTTGAGATCCCAGAATATAAATTTAGGCTTTATTTTGCCTATTGAGGAACACACTATCGGCCAGAGAAAAACCCGATAGATTTAAAAAAGGTTGCTGTGAATGCACCAAATAGCCATTAGCGAATGGATATCACATACGTAACATTGTTTCCGAGGATAATATTCGTTTTAGGGATTTATAGATACATATAAACTCGATATGGCAGGGTATAAAGCAGGTTTTTCTATAACATTCAGAGAAGTTGCAAAAAAGTTTATAAATCAATGATTGCGAGAGGTATTCAAGTTAACCTTACTATACGAACAGATAACGGTCTTCAGTTTAAATCAAAGGAATTTGAAAAATTCTGTAGGCATAAGGGCATATTCCATGAGCGTATAAAGCCCCATCAATCGCTGGAATATATGTCACCGAGCAAATTTTACGAAGAATTTTTAAGCAATAATGCGAGCCGGGGAGTACTAGTCGTTTAAGTCCAAATAATCGGGGGCCAGTACATACCGATAAAAACAGACAGGAGGATATTTACCCCGATAGACCGTTCAAGTTACAAATGGGAAAGGTATTACAAAAAGAGGACAGCAGTAGAAAGAGTAAACAGCAGATTAGATGAATCTTTTGGGT
>Ga0207430_10090_pt1 | contig 43631 bp, 43 predicted proteins | sample YelNatsi3bottle8_FD_187544 | JGI IMG/M metagenome (GOLD analysis project Ga0207430, IMG submission 187544) | Hot spring thermophilic microbial communities from Obsidian Pool, Yellowstone National Park, USA - site 3 bottle 8 (SPAdes) (version 2) | ecosystem: Environmental > Aquatic > Thermal...
TTCTTTTGCAATTGAGATGAGCTTTTCTTTTAGCTCCTGTTTTGTCATATTTTTTGCATCCTGTTCAGAAAGTTCACTATCCAAGAATATAAACTTCAAATCCTGCAAAAGACCTTTTATATCCCAATCATCAGGATGAGGACTTTCACCTGTGTACACCTTTATTTTGTAGTCAACAAGGTCATCTATCATATTCAAAATAGAGTCCCTTAAATTCTCGCCCTCTAAGACTTTCCTTCTCTGTGAATATATTATCTCCCTTTGCTTGTTCAAAACATCGTCAAATTGTAAAAGGTGTTTTCTTATCTCAAAGTTGCGGGCTTCTACCCTCTTTTGTGCTTTTTCAATGGCATCTGACAATAGTTTGTGCTCAATTGGCTGGTCGTCAGGAAGCCCCAATGACTCAACAAGTCTTTTGATTCTTTCAGAACCAAAAAGTCTCATCAAATCATCTTCTAATGATACATAAAACCTTGACTCGCCAGGATCGCCTTGACGTCCAGCTCTACCGCGCAGCTGGTTGTCTATTCGCCTGCTCTCATGTCTCTCTGTACCGATTACTTTGAGGCCCCCAAGCTCAGCAACACCCTCGCCTAAAACAATGTCTGTACCACGACCTGCCATATTTGTTGCAATGGTCACAGCACCTTTTTGACCAGCTTTGGCAATTATCATAGCCTCTTTTTCGTGATGTTTTGCATTCAACACCTCATGTTTAATTCCACGCTTTTTTAGCATTTCGCTTAACATCTCAGACTTTTCTATGGATACTGTGCCCACCAAAACAGGCTGACCTTTTTTGTGAGTCTCCACAATCTCCTCAACAATTGCCTCGAACTTTGCCTTTTCGGTCTTGTAAACCTTGTCTGGATGGTCAATTCTTATCATGGGTTTGTGAGTTGGTATCTCAATTACATCAAGTTTGTAGATTTCTCTAAACTCTTGTTCTTCTGTTTTGGCAGTACCAGTCATGCCAGCAAGCTTTTTGTATAGTCTAAAATAATTCTGGAATGTGATGGTTGCCAGGGTCCTGCTTTCTCTTTCTATCCTCACACCTTCCTTTGCCTCAATTGCCTGGTGCAGTCCTTCAGAGAATCTTCTGCCGTACATCAGTCTTCCTGTGAACTCATCTACAATTATAACCTGGCCATCTTTGACAACATAGTCTCTATCTCGTTTCATAAGCCCATGAGCTTTTAAGGCTTGAATTATATGATGGTGCAGTGTTGCATTTTCTGGGTCTGCAAGGTTCGTAACACCAAAATACTTCTCTGCCTTTTTGATTCCTTCCTCTGTAAGAGCAACTGTGTGCCTTTTTTCATTGACTATATAGTCATAGCCAGTTGTGTCTGGCATTTGTTTATCATCATCACTGTTGTAGTAAAGAGGCTTTAGTCTTCTGACAAAGTTATCTGCTCTTTTGTAAAGGTCTGTTGACTTTTCAGCCGGTCCTGATATAATGAGAGGCGTTCTTGCCTCGTCGATCAAGATTGAGTCAACCTCGTCTATGATTGCATAGTTTAGCTCTCTTTGAACAAGTTCTTCCTTGTAGATTGCCATATTATCACGCAGATAGTCAAAACCAAACTCATTGTTTGTACCATAGGTAACGTCACAATTGTATGCCTTTTTCCTCTCTTCGCTTGTCAAACCATGTACTATAACACCAACAGAAAGACCCAGGAAGTTGTAAATAGGGCCCATCCACTCGGCATCTCTTTTTGCCAAGTAGTCATTTACAGTTACTATATGAACACCCTTCCCCTCCAAAGCATTGAGATATGCTGGAAGGGTTGCAACAAGCGTTTTTCCTTCACCTGTCTTCATCTCGGCAATTCTTCCTTGATGCAAAACTATGCCACCTATCAACTGGACTCTGAAATGGCGCATCTTTAAAGTTCGCCATGCAGCCTCTCTGACAGCTGCAAACGCCTCTGGCAATATATCATCCAATGTCTCGCCATTTTTTAGTCTTTGTTTGAATATATCTGTCTTTTGCCTCAGCTCTGCATCTGTTAATCTTTCATACTCTGGTGCAAGTGACTCAATTTTGTCCACAATCGGAAGTATCTTTTTTATCTCTCTTTCGCTGTAGCTACCAATTAGTTTTTCGATAATTTTTAGCATCCCTTTTCTCCCTCGATTTTTCGAATTTTTAAATGTTCAAGTTATAATTTTATCACTAATTGAATCTATATTCAAACAAAAATCCGCTCAAGACAATCTCTGTCTTGAGCGGGGGCAGTGATGCCTCATCGATTTTTTCTTTTGTCACTCAATTTTTAATATTCTGGTTCAATCAGACCATATGCGCCGTCATTTCGCTTGTACACAACGTTGACCTTATCAGTATCCTGGTTTAGGAAGACAAAGAAGCTGTGTCCAAGAAGGTTCATTTGCAATATCGCCTCATCAACGCTCATAGGCTTTATTGGAAACTTCTTTGTCTTTGCAATCTTAAACTCACCATTTTCCTCTTGATTTGCCTCTTGCTGAGTTTCTTCTTCAAATGTCATATACCTTAACGACTCTGCATCCTTTGCCCTTTTTGCAATCTTTGTCTTGAACTTTCTTATCTGCCTCTCTAAGCTGTCAACAACTAAATCTATTGCACTGTACATGTCATTGCTCGCTTCTTCAGCTCTCAAAATCATGCCATAAAATGGTATTGTCACCTCAACAATGTGCCTAATCTTCTCAACACTCAATGTCACATGCACATCAGTGTTCATTTTTACATATCTTTCTAACCTTGAAAGTTTCTTCTCAATCTTATCTTTGAGTGCATCTGTTACTTCTATGTTCTTGCCGCTAATTATAAAGTTCATCATATTGACCATCCTTTCTATGTAGAAGGTTTTGTTATTATATATATACCACCCATTTGAATTTTCTACACAAAAATTTTATCCACAAAAATGTACACAATTCACAACAGCCAAATATCCTTTCTGTTAAAAATACTTTTGTGGATAATGTGGATAACTCTGTGGATAGTATATTCCCCAAAGGATATAACCTGTTGAAAAAGTGATTAAAAACAATAAAAGCGCACACCTTCTTTTTGGCATGCGCTTTTTTACTTTTAAATCTTGCTTTTTATAAACTGGACAATCTCATTCGATTTTGGCGGACAGCCTGAGATTGAAATATCAAAATTTTTTGTGCAGCTTCCTATTCCAATTCCATCGCTGCTTTTTCCCTTAAAGCCTTGGCCTATGCAAAGTTTTTTCTCAATCCTTTTAAGATACCCTTCTTCATCTAATCTCATAAGTGCACTTATCAAGTTTGCATAGCAAACAGAGCATGCATCCCTCTCATCAATATATTTTGCATACCTGCTGACAATAGATGATTTTTTGGAAACTAAGCGTGGCCTTTTTTCAGGATTTATTTCTATTAGATTATAACCTGTTGCCTTACCAATTCCTAATTTTTCAGCAAGCCTTATGTATTCTATATCATAAGGACTGTACCCCAAATTTTCTGCAGCAAAGCTGTCAATGAGAACTGGGTCAAACCCAAGAGCAATAAAATCCTTTTCAACCGGATTTCCACCTTCTTCAAAGTCAGGGTCTGGCATTATGCTATCTACAACTATAAGATGTGTCTTTATTGCTTTATTTAAATATGCAATTGGTTTGTGAAGTCCCAACGTGTGAAATCGTCTCTTTTCACTGTCTGGAATCAATCCTTTTAAGTTCTTGAGCGCACATGTAAGCCTTGTCTGGCAGTGACCTTTCAAAAGAGGAACATTTATTAAGTAGTCATATTCAAATGCACTTTCACAGACGTTCAATTCATACCCGTCCACGTTTATTTTTTTTGATCTGTCATCTTTTGTGTCAATCAGCTTTACACCATATTTTTTTGAAATTTCGTTATATCCACACACCTCAAACGCTCTTTTTGTAGATGCTCCAAGCCAGGCACCTTCTAAAATTGTAATATTGTCATGTCCATTTTCTTTTAAGTACTCAATTATCCCTTCAACTATCTGCGGATTTGTTGTTGCACCAGAGGTATATGGCTTTGCAACCACTAAGTTTGGTTTTATTGCAATCTTAGCATTTTTAGGAATGTATTTATTTACATCAGCGTATTTTAGGAGTTCTTTTGTCATTGACTTTGCATCTTTTCCGTAAATAACATAAATGTTATTGTTCAACTTATTTCCTCTCCTTATTCTTTTATAGTAATCTCTGTATCAGGGAAGATGCTTTTGAGCTTGTTCATAATCTCTTCATCAGATTGAAGTTCTTGTTTAGCTGTAGAACTCTTGCTATTTATCTCCACTTCAACCTCGCCATCATACCCTACAATCTTTTTCAGGACAGACTTGAAATAATCAAGGTTCCTTTTTAGAAGCTCTGCAAAAACGCTATCTTCTTCTTTAAAACAGACTTTAAGACCATTTTCAAACTTAATGCTTGCACTTTGCAAAACCTGCGAAAGCCCAGGCTTTTCTTCCTTTATTGCCTCTTTTACTTCGGCCCATCTTTCTAAAACTTCGGAAACATCTGCATCTTGCAGAAGCGTTTTCTCTTTGCTAACTTCAGAAGATACTGTTTTCTCACCCAATGCCTTCGAGACTAAAGAAGTTTTTTCAGTTTTTAAACTTTGAAGTAGTCCTGGATTTTCCAAAATCTGTGAAAGTCTTGTTTCAAGTTTCTTTACTCTTTCATTTAGCCCTTCAAATGATGTGTCCATCTGCATATCACAAATCTTAATTGTGTTTATCTCAAGCAAAACCTTGGGAAACCTTGTCCATCTTATTTGGTTTGCAGTGTCAATTAACATCTTTATAACCGACACAATCCTATTTGAATCAAGCAGGTTAGAAAGATTTGTCACAAAACTCTTGTCTTCATCCATCATGTCAAGCAAAACGTTCTGGGCACCTAAACGCAAAATTAAAGCATTTCTCAGCATTTTTACGCTCTCTTCTAAAAATGTATTGACATCCATTCCCTCATCCCAAAGTCTATTTACCACTTTCAAGCCTTTGTTAGAGTCATTCTCGACAATTGCATTCAAATACTCCTTCACAATTTCTGTTGAGGTAACGCCCAGTAAGTTTGCAACAAACTTGTACGATATATGCTCATCAGAGGTGTTCACACATCTCTCTAAAATTGTAAGGGCGTCTCTTAATGCTCCTTCTGCCTTTTGAGAAATAAGATACAGTGCCTGGTCGTCAATTGAGATTTTTTCAAGCTCAGCAACTTTTTTGAGTCTTTCATATATTTCCTTTACAGAGATTCTTTTAAAATCAAATCTCTGGCAACGGGATAAAATTGTAGCTGGTACCTTTTGTATATCTGTTGTTGCTAAAATGAAAAGAGCATGAGCAGGGGGCTCTTCAAGCGTTTTCAAAAGTGCATTGAAAGCCCCTGTTGAAAGCATATGAACCTCGTCTATTATATACACTCTTTTTTTGCACATTGAAGGTGGGTATCTAACCTCATCTCTTATCTGCCTTACATCGTTTACACTTGTATTGGATGCTGCGTCTATCTCCAAAACGTCAAGTGTCTTTTCATTTAAAATACTCTGGCAAACTTCACATTCATTGCAAGGATTCCCGTCCTTAGGATTAAGACAGTTTACTGCTCTTGCCATTATCTTAGCGGTGGTTGTCTTGCCAGTGCCACGCGGCCCTGTAAAGATATATGCATGGGCAACCTTGTCTTGTTTTATTTGATTTTTTAATGTCTTTGTGATGTGCTCCTGGGCAACAACATCCTCAAACACTCTTGGCCTGTATTTTCTATATAGCGCTATATGCATAAGCCTTCACCCTTGTCATAAATGATTTTTAAAAATTTCACTACTTAGACGATTGTAAACTCTATCTGCCTCAAAGCTACATTTGCGGAAATTACCTTTACCTTTACCTTATCTCCTATCTTATATACCCTTTTTGACTTTTCTCCAATTAGCTGATATGTCTTCTCGTTAAAAACATAATAATCATCTTCTAAGGAACTCACTCTTACAAGCCCTTCAATAGTGTTTTCAAGCTCAACAAAAAAGCCAAAGGGTGTGACATTTGAAATAATACCTTCAAAAACCTCACCGATCTTGTCTGTCATAAACTCTACTTTCTTGAGATCAACTGTTTCTCTTTCTGCCTCTTCAGCTATCTGCTCTCGCTGTGATGTCCACTTTGCTATCTCAGGCATCTTGCGGCGAAGCTTTTCTGCCTTCTTTTCTGTCATTTTGCCTTTTAGAACATCTTTCATAATCCTGTGAATGACAAGGTCTGGATACCTTCTAATGGGTGAGGTGAAATGACAATAGTAATCTGTTGAAAGACCAAAGTGGCCTAAATTTTCTTCACAATACCTTGCCTTTTTAAGTGAGCGAAGGCAAAGCGTGTGAATTACCCTCTCTTCTGGTGTGCCCCTGCTTTGTTCTAAGATTGCTTGCAGTGCTTTCGGGTGAATCTTGTTGGAAATTCCTTTTAGAACATAGCCCATGTTGTATATAAATTCTGCAAACTGGTATATCTTCTCTGGGTCAGGCTCTTCATGAACCCTGTACAAAAACGGAACATTTAGCCAGAAGAAGTGATTTGCAACCGTCTCATTGCAGATTAGCATAAACTCTTCAATTATCTTGTTTGAGATTGTGAGCTCATACCTTCTGACATCAATTGGTTTGCCGTTTTTATCAAGGATTACCTTTGTTTCGTCAAAGTCAAAGTCCAAAGCGCCTCGTTTCATGCGCTTTTCGCGCAAAATTAGTGCAAGTTCGCGCATCAGCTCCAAGTCTTCTCTTATGTGTTCATACCTTTTAAGAAGCTCTTTGTCCTCTTCTTTAAGTATCTTTGTGACATTTGTATATGTCATTCTCTCCTTGCTTCTTATAACACTTTCAAATATATCATGTCTTACAACATTCCCGTTTTTATCTACCTCCATCAATACAGAAAAGGTAAGTCTGTCAACATTTGGATTAAGAGAACAAATTCCGTTTGAGAGCTTGAAAGGAAGCATTGGAATTACCCTGTCAACAAGGTAGACGCTTGTACCACGTTTGTATGCCTCTTTGTCAAGGTGAGTATTTGGCTTTACATAGTGGCTAACATCTGCAATATGAACGCCCAACAGATAGTTTCCATTTGGAAGTTTTTTGATTGACACTGCATCGTCAAAGTCCTTTGCATCCTCACCGTCAATTGTAAAGATTGTCCAGTCCCTTAAATCAACTCTTCCTTCAATTTCTTCTTCTGAAACAACATCTGGAATGTTCTCAACCTCTTTTAAGACCTCTTTTGGAAATTCTTCTTCTAATTCGTACTTTTTGATGATTGATAGAATATCTACTCCTTTTGCATCCTCATATCCCAAAATCTCAATGATTCTTCCTTCAGGGTTCCTTCTCTTTTCAGGATATCTTGTAATCTCAACAACAACTTTTTGTCCTGTCTTTGCTTTGTTTTTCCCGCTCTTTGGAATATAGATGTCATAGGTTATTCGCTGGTCATCTGGAATCACAAATCCAAAGTTTTTACTATCTTCATATCTTCCAACAACCTTTGTAATTCCTCTTTTTAAAATTCTTTCTACATATCCTTCAACTCTTTTGCCTTCAACAGGTAAAGAAAGTGCCTTCACAAGCACTCTGTCGCCATGCATAGCTCCGTTCATGTTCTCTGCTGAGATATAAATATCAGGGATATTAGGATTGTCAGGAACCAAAAATCCAAACCCACGCGGATTTACTTCTAATACACCAACAAAAAGGTTCATTTCCTCAGCAAGGCCATATTTTCCGCGCTTTGTCCTGACAATTTTCCCTTCCTGTTCAAGCTCATCAAGTATCCTCTTTAGTAAAAGTTCGGCCTTTTCATCCCACCCTAAGATATCCAAAATTTCAGAAAACGTCATGGGGTGATAGCTTTCTTCGCTGATTAAACCCCAAACCTCTTGTTTTTTCTCTTCAAATCTTGCTTTTTTCACAGAACATCTCACATCCTCTTTTTTAAAAGTTTACTCTACAACCCAAGTTCTACACTTATTTTCTGCATAGCATCTAAAGATATTCTTAAAAACTCCTCAAGCTCAAGCCCAAGCTCAGAACATGCCTTCATCTGCTCTCTGCTTGCCCCTTTTGCAAAGCTCTTTTCATTGAATCTGTTCATCAAAAACGGTACAGTCACATCAGAAAGCTTTTTTGATGGGAGAATCAGCGCACCCGCAACAATAAACCCTGAAGTTGGGTCAACACAGTAAAGTGCCTTGTCAAGAAGACTCAAGCGTGGAAGACCATGTGCGTCGTTGTGAACCTTTACTGCATACACAATATCTTTGTCAAATCCTAAATCCTCTAAGATTTTTGCACCAACTAAGCTATGAGAACTTGGCTCATTTTTTGTCTCCTCATAATCTATGTCATGGACAAGCCCGCATATTCCCCATTTGTCCATGTCCTGTTCAAAATAGCATGCAAGCTCTCTCATAATAGCCTCACATGCTAAGCAATGTTTAAGTAGGTTTGGGGTTTTGATTCTCTTCTTAACTTCTTCAAGTGCAATATCGCGTGTTATGCTCATAATAAGATTTTCCTCCTTTTGCGATTTAATTGTAAAAATATGTCACGTATGATGGTTAAAATAAAAACCCAAGGTCGGCTACCAACCTTAGGTTTACTTTATTACTAAGAATAAAAGTACTGATACAACAAAGAAAGCTGCTGCAATTATCCATGTGTATCTTCCCAGCATTGCATCAAGTGTTCTTCCTTTGTATTTGCCAAAAAATGTCTCAGCACCACCTGCAATTGAACCAGAAAGTCCTGCACTTTTGCCCGATTGCAAAAGCACAATTACAATTAAAGCTATGCTAAGTAAAAGCTCTAAAACTGTAAGTATAATCTTTGCCATTTTATCAAAAACCTCCTATTAATATAGCTATCAACAATTTACAAGTCGACCTCTCTGCACTTTGTCTCAACAAGCTTGATATTTCCTTCTTTGTCCTCACCAAGCAAAAGGTCGCACATCTCTTTTGCCTTGGCGTTTGTCAAAAAAACATCTTCAACCTTTCTTCCATCTTTGTATTCAATCTTGACATAAAAAACTTTCATCACCTTTTTCCTCCTTGCAAAAAGCCCATAAAAACCATATTAAAATTATATCACAAGGTAGTAAAATTTCAATCAAAATTGAGCTTTTATTCAAAATACTCTCCCACAAACACTTCCTCTGCAGGGCCTGTCATAAAGATTATGTCATCGTCGCACCACTCTATCTCAAGTGTGCCAAAATAAAGGTGTACATTTACCTTTCTTTCAGTAAAGCCATTTAAATTTGATGCTATCACAGAGGCACAAGAGCCTGTGCCACATGCAAATGTAGCCCCTGCTCCTCTTTCCCATGTTCTAACCTTAATATTATTCTTGTCAATCACCTGAACAAAATTGACATTTGTTTTCCTTGGAAATACCTCATGCTTTTCTATTTTAGGCCCTAAAGTATAAATGTCAACCTTTTCTACATCATCAACAAACAACACTGTGTGAGGGACCCCCATCAACAGTGATGTAATCTTATACTCTTTGCCTTCAACCTCTATTGAGGTATTTATAGCATCGCTCTCGGGGTCACCCTGCATAGGAATATCCTTTCTTTTAAAGCTTGGCTTTCCCATGTTAACCTTTACTTTGTCGACAAACCCATAATCGTTTAAGATAAGCTGGGGTTCTATTATCCCTGCCAATGTTTCAACTTTGAATTTGTCTTTTTTTACTATTCCTCTTTCAAATACATACTTAGAAAAACATCGAATGCCATTACCACACATCTCAGCTTCAGACCCGTCTGAGTTTATAATTCTCATTCTTATATCAGCAACGTCAGAGTTCAAAACAAGCAATATCCCGTCTGCCCCAACTCCTATGTGTCTGTGGCACATCCTCTTTGCAAGAGAATTATAATCTATATCTTCTTTATCTCTTGCATCTATCACAATAAAGTCGTTACCAAGTCCATGCATCTTTGAAAAGAGCATTGTCTTTGCAACCCCCTGTCTACATTAAATTTCAATTTCTCAGTGAAATAATGGGTGGTGGAACCCTTCCACCTCTGTTAATGAGCTTATATGGTGAAAATCTATTTATCTTCATAACCTTAGCTCTTCCTAAAAGCCCGCCAAAGTTAACCTCATCGCCTTCTTTCTTGCCATACGCAGGAATAATTCTTACAGCTGTTGTCTTGTTATTATAAACACCAATTGCTATCTCATCAGCAATAAGACCTGATATAACTTCAGGCTCTGTGTCGCCCGGCACAACAAACATGTCAAGCCCGACAGAACAAACACTTGTCATAGCCTCAAGTTTCTCTAAAGAGAGTGCTCCTGCCTCTACTCCTTTTACCATTCCACAGTCCTCAGAAACAGGAATGAAAGTTCCTGAAAGTCCACCTGTGAAGCTTGCCGCCATGCTGCCTCCTTTTTTGACGGCATCATTCAAAATTGCTAAGGCAAATGTTGTACCGTATCCTCCGACCTTTTCAATGCCCATCTCTTCAAGTATTTCTGCAATGCTATCCCCAACCTTTGGAGTTGGAGCTAAAGACAAATCAACAATGCCCATTGGGATGTTTAGCCTTTCTGACGCATATTTTAAAACAAGCTGCCCTGCCCTTGTAATCTTAAAAGCCATTTTCTTAATTGTTTCATAAATCTCTTCAATTGAGGCATCTTTTTTTTCTTCAAGAGCTCTTTTAACAACCCCCGGTCCTGAAATCCCAACATTTACTGCGCTATCGCCTTCAGCTACTCCATGAAAAGCCCCTGCCATAAATGGGTTGTCATCTGGCGCGTTTGCAAACACAACAAACCTGGCACAGCCAAAGCTATCTTTGTCTTTTGTCTTGAAAGCAATTTCTTTTATAATATAACCTAAATGCTTTATCACATCAAGGTTTATGCCTGAGCGTGTAGTTCCAACATCAACTGAAGAGCAAAGCCTCTCAGTCTGGGCTAATGCCTCTGGAATTGAAGAGATAAACTTTTTTGTCTTCTCATCATATGACTTATGAACTGCCGCAGAATATCCGCCTATAAGGTCAACTCCTATCTCCTTTGCAATATCATCTATTGCAATTGCCACCTTTATAAGGTCATCGTAACTAAAACTATATGTCAAAAGAAAGATTGGTGTGAGCGCAATGCGCCTGTTAACAATTGGAAGGCCGAACATATCTTCAATCTCATTTGAAACTTCCCTTAAACTGCCAGCATAATTTGCAATCTTCTTTTTGATATTATCAATAAAAATTTGAGGACTTTCTGAGACACAGTCAAAAAGGCTAATACCCACAGTGATTGTTCTTATGTCAAGGTTGTTTTGTTTTACCATATTTATTGTCTCAATTATCTCTTGTGATGTGAACACCTTTTTTTCATCTCCCTATTATATTCTGTTTATGCTATTGAACAAATCTTCATGTTGCATATTAATGTCAACACCAATCTCCTCACCTTTTTTCTTCAGAAGCTCTTTTAGATCAGAAAACTTCAATTTTGCACCCTGCAAATCAACAAGCATTATCATTGTGAAAAACCCTTGCATAATAGTTTGGCTTATATCAAGGATGTTTACATTGTTCTCTGCAAGAAGAGAAGAGATTGCAGCAATTATACCAACTTTGTCTTTACCAACAACAGTAATTATAGCTCTCATTTTGTTTGCCTCCAGAAATCCTTATTTTTTTAATCATATTAAAAAGCCAAAGCTAACTCATAGCCTTGCCAAGACCTCACTATATTCAGGGATTGCTGGTATCGCTCCCTTTTTAGTTGCACAAAGAGCACCTGCTATGTTTGCCTTTTTCACTATATTGTACAAAAGAGATTTGTCTATGTTCTCAAACGGCAAGTACTTAGAAATTTCAAAAAGAGTCATCCCAACAAAGCAATCGCCACATCCTGTTGTGTCAACACTATCTACATCAATTGTCTCAACCATCACAGACTCCTCTTTGTAGAAGAACTTGCTTCCTTTTTCACCAAGAGTTACAAGAAGAAGTTTTACTTTGTCTTTCACCATCTCATAAAACTCCTCTGCACTTTTTGCATACAACAAGACCTCTTCCTCTGACATCTTTAGAATATCAACATAACCCTTTTCAATTGGCAAAAAGATTGTAGAAACAGCTTGTTGTCTGCTTTCCCAAAGGGGTTCTCTGTAGTTTGGGTCATATGAAATTACAGCCCCGCTTTTTCTTGCAACTTCTAAAAGATAAAAAGTCACATCTTTGTTTTCAGGATGTGTCATTGAAAGCGAACCAAAGTGAAATATCTCAGCATTTTTAACAATTTCAAGATTAATATTGTCTTTTTTAACATATACATCTGCACCGTGCTTTCTTGCAAATGAAAATGACCTCTCACCCTTTTGATTTAGCTTTACAAACGCAAGAGTTGTAAAATACTCATTTGTTACATTCACACAAGAGATGTCAACATTGTAGTTTGAAAGAGTCTGTAGAATCATCTTTCCAAACATATCATTCCCAACTTGAGATATTAAAAAAGACTTTCCTCCAAACTTAGAAATAGCCGCTGCAACGTTTGCAGGAGCCCCGCCCGGGTTTGCCTCAAAAAGGTTGTCTTTTATATTCAAAAAATCTATCAGCACTTCTCCAAAACAGACAATGCTCAAAAAAGCAAACCCCCTTTTCAAAGAAGTTTTTTACTTTAGTATAGCATAATTATAGAATATTTTTGAGGTTAAAGTGAACAATAAGAATTGGATTTGCAAGTTTTAAAATAAGGTAATGTATAAAAAATTGGTGCACAGGAAAACTACCTGTGCACCAAAAATATTTTTTAAGTAAAGGGGGTCTTCTATTGATATTTTTCCCTCATTATAATCTTCTATACAAAAAACTTGCTATAAATTCCTTTTTTCCATCGTCAAAAAACTTTTCCACATCCCTTCAAAACTTTAACCATTGCAAATCTATCTTCAACAAAAAGGAGGTATTATTACAGGTTTGCTACCTTGACAGGTTGTTCGAACAAACCTCTTTTTACCTCTGTAGTTGTCATGTGGCTCGCCTTTAACATCTCTGTGATGTAATTGCAAGCTTGCCACGGGTCTACTCTCTCACCGCATGTGAACACATCCACAGCTGCATATCCAAGTTCTGGCCATGTATGAATTGTCAAATGTGACTCTGAAATTACCACAACCCCGCTCACACCCTGTGGTGAAAACTTGTGGAACGCTACCTCTCTTACCTCTGCACCTGCTTTGAGTGCTGACTCTACCATTATCTTTTCAATCAGCTCGCGGTTGTTGAGGACTTCCTTGTCACAACCGTACAGCTCTGCGATAATGTGTCTGCCCAATGCGTGCATCTTCTCTACCTCCTTCTTGGAATTTACTTCTTTGAAGTAACAGAATTTATTTTAGCAGATTTGTTTCAAAAGTCAATATATTTTTTTAAAAAATATCAATTTTCTTTAAATTTTTAAATTAGCCCTCGTTTTCTTATTAACTTATAAGATTTTCTTTTCTTTATGCTATTATATGCATGAAATTTTTAAAACTCAACATTGAATACTCTTTCAATAGCATGTGCAAAGCCGCTATTGTCACAGCTTAAAGTTATAAAGCTTGCCACCTCTTTTAGCTTCTCTGTTGCATTTTCAACTGCAACCCCAATCCCTGCATATTCAATCATTGAAATGTCATTGTCACCATCACCTATTGCCATGATTTCATCTCTTTTGAGGTTATAATACTGTGCTAAAAACCTCAAAGCATTCCCCTTAGAGACATTGATATCAGTAAACTCCAAGAAAAAAGGCTTTGAAAACATAATGTTAAACTTCTTTGAAAATTCAATAGGCAAACTCTCTTTTAACCTTTGAAGTCTTTCATGTTCATCAAAGAACAAAATCTTTGTAACAGGTCTGTCCACAAACTCTAAAAAATTGTCCACCTTCACAGGTTCAAGTCCTGTTAGATTCCTATAATACTCTACCTTTTCATTGAACACCTCAACATACCAAACATTATCAATATATATGTGAACATGTATATTCTCATCTTTGGCAAGCCTTATAAGCTCTTTTGCATTACTTGGCTCTATCTCACAGCCATATAATTTTTGGTCATTTTTCGGATCGTACACTAAAGCACCTTGGTAAGTTATCATGGGATAAAAATTTTCAAGATCATACGCAATCTTTTTCACAGAAGGATATGGCCGACCTGATGCCAATATCAAAATTACATTGTTCTTCTTTAAAAATTCAATAGCCTTAAGATTTTTGGGAGTTATCTTCAGGTCTTTTGAAAGTAGGCTATCATCAAGATCTGTCGCAACAAGCTTAATCATTTTTAAACACTTCTCCTCTCTATAAGTCATTCTACAAAGCTAATAAAAAACGGTTTGGATATAACACCGCAGCGGGTATCAATATCCAAACCTTCATAATTCAGTCTTATCTTAAAGTATCACAACCATCTTTAAGTCATTTCTGATGTACAAATATTACATTCCCTGTCATCAGCTTTGGATAAAAGTATGTGGATTTTTGAGGCATTTTCTCGCCGCTTAACGACACTTCTTTTAACTCCTCAACAAGTGTCGGATTTAATATAAATCCATATTTTGCTCCACCATCTACTATGTCAATTAACTCTTTATCTGACTTTGTGTATTTTAGATTCCTCTGGTGTAGTATGTCCTCATCTGTGATACTCAATATATCATTTAGGATGAGTTTTTGCAATATAACAACGTCAAGGTTCTTGTATGCTCTGCTTCCTTCAATATCTTTTAAGGCTTTTTCAGGGTCTTTTAATCTTATCAAATAGAAATTTTTATTATAAGTATAAATCAAAAATGCATATTTTTTGTAACCTACAAGTTTTTCTTTTAAAGCCTTATATTCTCCTTCCTCTACATCAAAGTTTGCTTTTAATTTTTCAACAAAAATATCTTCTTCAACCTCGGTTGAGAGGACAATCCTGTGTGTTGGAAGAATGACTATACCCTCATCCTCTAAAGCTGTCAACGTTACCATTATATAGTTATAATCTGCATCTTTGTTATAATCTTCTTTTTTCATCATTTCTTTTTTGTATTCAAGAGCAGTCTCATACCTGTGATGACCATCTGCTATAAAGATTTTCTTGTCTCCAAAAAGTTTTTTAAGATTTTCAATAATGCTTTCGTCTGATACAACCCATATTCTCTCAAATGTACCAATACCATTATAGCTTACATCTTCTTTCCTTGCCTTTATATCATCCAATATTCTTTTTATACTGAGCTCTTTATCTTCGTAAAGTCCAAATATGCTACTTATATTAGCATGTGTATGCCGCAAAAGATTTAGCCGCTCTTGCTTTGGTTTTGACAACGTAAACTCATGAGGAATTACAATTCCCTCTTCAAAGTCAACAAGTTCAAGTAAAACTATCAAACCAGTTCTTCTATACTTTCTTCCTTCTACCTCAAACTCTTGCACAAGCACATATATACTTTCCTTTTCGTCAAATCTCAAAATACCCTTTTGAATCCACTCGTCTAAGTACTCCTTTGCGCGGGTGAACTTGTTATTTTGGTCGTTGTCACCTTCAAATTCTTTTCCAAACTCAACCCTTATAATATTGTACTCACTTTTTCTGTAAAGCTCTTCACGCTCGTTATCTGAAATTATATCATAAGGTGGACAAATACAGCTATCCAGCTTGACATCAGGTGAATATCTCAAACCCCTAAATGCTCTGATATTTGCCATTTCAAGCAAAACCCTCTCTATTTAGTTTTTGTAGAAAAGTTTACAGTCTTGCCATTGTAACCCTCAGGATCCCATCCACATTTTTGAGTTTTTCAACTGCTTCATCAGGCAAAGCTCCGTCAATCTCACATACCATAACAGCTTTTTCACCTTTTTTATTTCGTGAAACCTGCATCTGAGCAATGTTGATACCATACTCGCCAACAATTGTGCCAATCTTGCCTATCATACCAGGCTTATCAATGTTTTGGATAAGAAGCATGTACTTTTCTGGCTTGAAGTCGACTTTATAACCAAAGAAATCTATAATTCTTCCCTCATTGTTATAGACTGTGCCAGAAAGTTCTAACATCTTTTCATCTGTTGTAAATCTTGCAGTTATCATATTCTTGAATTTCCCACTTTCTTGTTTTTTGCTTTCAATGACCTCAATACCCTGTTCTGTAGCAAGTATCTGAGAGTTTACATAGTTAACGGTGTCCTGGACAGAAAACTCAAGATAGCCTTTTAAAAGTGCTCGTGTCAGCCAAGTTGTCATTTTAGGGTCAATTTGGCCACTGTAGACTATTTCAATTTTATTGGCAAAAGCTCTTTCTGCTTGGATAAAGATTTTTCCCATTGCCTCAGCAAGCTCTAAGTATGGCATAATCTCATCAAGTTTTTCTTTTTCAAAAGCAGGAAGATTGACTGCGTTTTTCGCAATTCCGCCCTTTAGCACCGCAGCTACCTCTTTTGCAACAGATACAGCAACATTTACCTGGGCTTCTTGAGTTGATGCTCCTAAGTGAGGTGTTATGACAACATTGTCAAGTTCCAGCAGTGGATTGTAATAATCTTGCTTCTCAACCTCAAAGTTTGGTTCTTTTTCTAAAACGTCCAAGGCCGCTGCAGCCACTATTCCCTCTTTTATAGCATTGTACAAGTCTTTTTCGTTAATAACTCCTCCACGTGCACAGTTGACTATTCTTACTCCTTTTTTCATCTTTTTGAATTCTTTTTCTGAAATCAAATTATAAGTCTCTGGTGTTTTAGGTGTGTGAATTGTTATGAGGTCAGATTCTCTCAGAAGTGTTTCAAAGTCAACCCTTTCAACACCAAACTTCTTGAACTTCTCTTCAGACACATATGGGTCATAAGCTATTACTCTCATGCCACAAGCTTTTAATCTTTCAGCAACAAGGGCTCCAATCTTGCCAAAACCAATTATTCCAGCTGTCTTTTCGTAAAGCTCGACACCTTTGAATCTATTTCTTCTAAAATCGCCATGTTTGCAAGCCATGTATGCCTGCGGGATGTTTCTAAATATGCTAAATATAAGACCAATTGTGAGCTCAGCAGCCGCCATAATATTCCCATCTGGCGCATTTACCACAATAATACCCTGTTTTGTTGCAGCCTCTACATCTACATTGTCAATACCAACGCCTGCTCTTGCAATCACTTTTAAGTTCTTGCCGCACTTTATCATCTGTTCATTGACCTTTGTTGCGCTCCTGACAATTAAAGCATCATAGCTACCTATAATGTTGCAAATCTCATCATGTGAAAGACCAATCTTCTCATCAACTTCAAGCCCTTCCGCAAGCAGAATCTGTACACCCTCTTTGGCAATTCTCTCTGTTACTAAAACCTTCATTAATTTACACAACCTCCTTAGCAATTTCCTGCAAAATAGCCTTAGTTGGCTCCCCAACCTCAAAATTCTTATATCCACACTCTAAAAGTGAAAGCTCAAAGCACTGAATTGTCTTTAACAAATCAAACTCATCAACATATCCCATATGACCTATTCTGATTATTTTACCTTTGAGATTTGCTTGTCCACCAGTTACCATTATATCATACTTTTGATTCATTATTTTTCTTACTTTTTCAATGTCAACGCCTTCAGGTGCCTTAATAGCAGTAATTACAGCAGATGAGTACTCTTTTTTTGGCAGAAGCTCTAAATTGAGTTTCTCAGCAGCAAGCTGTGTGAGTTTTGCAAGCCTGATATGTCTCTTGAAGTTATTCTCAAGCCCATAGTCCAATAAAAGTTTCAAACCTACATCAACTGCTCTTATTAGTGTAACAGCAGGCGTGAAAGGAGTATCTTGGCTTTCTTTTAGGAGATTGTCTTGATACTTTTTAAAGTCCCAATAAAACTTTCTCAACTTAGACGTCTTGTAAAACTCCCATGCCTTATCAGACACAGAGACAAATGCAAGACCTGGTGGTGACATCAAAGCTTTTTGGGAACCTGTTACAACAACATCAACGCCCCACTCATCAGTCTTCAAATCAATTGCTCCAAGTGAACTTACAGCATCAACTATCAAAATCTTGTCCTTGTCTTTCAAATACCTTGCAAGTCTTTCAATTGGATTTGTCACACCAGTAGATGTCTCATTATGTGTTATAAACACACCTTTTATGTTTGACTTGTCATTTTCAAGGATGTCTATAATCTCATCAATATTAGCAGCCTCTCCGTAAGGATATTTCTTCTCAATTACGTTAAGCCCAAATGTTTTGCAAATATTAATAAATCTATCCCCGAATACACCAACTGAAACAACTAAGACAGTGTCACCTTCTGAAAAGAAATTAACAGCACTTGCTTCCATTGCACCAGTTCCAGATGCAGCAAAGGTAAGCACATTGTTCTTTGTCTGAAATACCTTTTTTAGGTTTTCATTCACTCTTGAAAAGATTTCACCAAATTCTTTTGTACGATGATGAATAATTTGTTGAGACATGGCAGTAATTACTTCTGGTGGAAGTGGAGTTGGACCAGGTGTCATTAGCAGTTTTGGTTTTCTCATGATTAACTTCCTACCCCTTTCAACAAAACTGAATAATTATTTAAGTTTGATTATATCTAAACTACTTAGCAATGTCAATAATTTGACAATCTTATTATTATACATTTTCAACACAACCAAAGCACATTTTTTTGTCAATCTAAGACAATCGCTATATTTACAAAAGGAGGTGAATAAACAAAAAGCCGGCAACTTATCTACCGGCTTTTAAAGTCTCAATTTTTATTACTTTTTCTTATCATCCTCTTCACTTTCTTCTTCCTCTTCATAATCTTCATATTCTTCATCGTTATAATCCTCTTCTAACTCATCAAGGTAGATGACTTCATTGCAATTTGGACATTCAATCTCGTCTTCGTTTAAGTACTCATCTTCTTCTAAGTAGAATGTCACCTTACAATTTGGGCATGTGACTTCAATCAAGTCTTCATCCTCATCTTCTTCATCATAGTAGTCATCATACTCTTCCTCATCATAATCTCCATACACTTCATCTTCTAATTTCTCTAAATCCTCATCAAGAGACTCAACAACATCTTCAAGCTCACCATATTTGGTATCCAACTCATTTACAGCATCTGCAAACTCGTCCAGTACATCAATAATACTTCTTATAAGCTTTCCTTCCTTAGACTCTTCGCTAACCCCAAGCCCGTCTGCCAGGCCTCTTAAATACGCTACCTTTTCATATAAATTTTCCATTCGATTGTCCTCCTAAAAAAACAAGATAACCTTTCTATACTTAATATTTACCCATTAAAAATGGTTTATACACACTAATATACAAGACTACAACATTTAATAAATCACACTCTTGACAAATACTCTTCTGTTGATGTGTCAATCTTTATCTTGTCACCAACATTTATAAACAATGGCACCTGAATAACAGCACCTGTCTCAACCTTAGCAGGTTTTGTTGCACCTGTTTGAGTATCGCCTTTGAATCCTGGTTCTGTCTCAATGACCTCAAGCTCAACAAACCTTGGAGGTTCAACACCAAACACGCTACCATTGTGAGAAAGCACTGTCACTGTCATGTTCTCTTTTACAAACTTTAGTGCATCACCAACCATCTCTTGGCTTAATGCTATCTGCTCATATGTCTGTGTATCCATGAAATAATAAAGTTCACCGTCATTGTAAAGATACTGCATTTCTCTTCTTTCTATGTGCGCAAGTGGCATTCTCTCATCAGGTCTGAATGTCTTCTCAATTACAGCTCCAGTTTTTATATTTTTTAATTTTGTCCTTACAAACGCCGCACCCTTACCAGGTTTTACATGCAAAAACTCAATAACCTGAAAGATTTGACCATCGTACTCTATTGTCAATCCCTTTCGAAAATCGCCCGCTTCAACCATTAGCTTCCCTCCGCTATAAAATTTTGCTCTTCTATTTTATCAAAAAATTTATACTTTTTTCAACCAAATTAAAACTCCTTCACATCCTCTTTATTCTCTTCACACACTTCCAAAATCTTGCCTTTTGACAAAGTACCATATACTTTTTCGACCTTCGCATAAATATATTTGCCAATAAGGTCAGAAGCATCGTCAAATTCTATTCTATTCTGGTTGACGTAGCCAACTGCATTTCTGGGATTGAACTTATCCTCCTCCTCAACAAACGTCAAAACCTCATCGCCCTCAGAAAGAGCTCCACACAGCGCCATGTAATGGTCTTCATCTTTTACAGGACATATTGTGAATTTGTTAATGTGGATATTAGAAGAAGTTTTTAGATATATTTTTTTCTTGTACTTTTCTTGAAGCTCTTTTATTCTATCTATCTCACCCTTTCTTAAAACCTCGCATACCTTGGTATTTATCTCAACAAAGAATTTTTCCTCAACCCTGTTTTTAAAATACCACTCAATCTCCTTTAAGACCTTCAAAGCCACTGTCTCTGGCGATAGGATTTTTCCACTACCTTCACAGTAAGGACAGCACGATTGCATGATGCAGCTTAGTCTCTGCCTGACCTTCTTTCTCGTCATCTCAACAAGCCCCAAAGGAGTTATACCAACAACAACTGTTTTTGTTTTGTCGCGTTTTAGGGCTTCTTTTAAAGCATCCAATACAAGTTTTTGGTGATCAGGATTCTTCATATCAATAAAGTCAATTATTATAATTCCACCTATATCGCGAAGTCTAATCTGTCTTGCAATCTCAACTGCCGCTTCAAGATTTGTTTTTAGAATTGTCTCTGAAACATCGTTCTTCCCGACAAACTTGCCTGTATTGACATCTATTACAGTCAAAGCCTCTGTCTCATCTATTACTATATACCCGCCGCTTTTCAACCACACACGTTTTGACAAAGCTTTTGACAACTTTTGCTCTATCTGAAAATATTCAAATATGTTTGTTGCAAGATTAAAATACTCAACCTTGCTTTTTAGGCTTGGCGCATAGGTAGACAAAAATTCCATTATTTTGTTATACTTTTTTCTGTCATTTATTACAAACCTGTCCACCTCATTTGTAAACATATCCCTTACAGCTTTAAAGACAAGATCATAATCCTTGTATAAAAGCACAGGCGCACTTTCTTTGCTCTTTTGTTTTATTTTCTGCCAGAGGTTTTTCAAAAACTCAAGCTCATTTCTTAAAACCTCTTCACTCTTGCCTTCTGCCGCAGTTCTGACAATAAGCCCCATACCATCTGGTTTAATTTTGCACGCAATCTCTTTTAACCTTGCCCTCTCTTCCTCAAACTCTATTCTCTTTGAAATTCCAATATATTCTGTGTTTGGTAAAAGAACTAAATACCTGCCAGGCAGTGTTATATTGGTTGTTACCCTTGGTCCTTTTTGGTCATATGCCTCTTTTATTACCTGAACAACTATTTCTTGCCCACATCGCAGGGCAAGCGGATTTGTCTTTATCTCGTAGTACTCGTCTGTATCACCAAATTCAAGCCTGTTTATATCTCCTAAATATAAGAATGCATTCTTATCCTGTCCAATGTTCACAAATGCTGCGTCCATGCCGGGTAAGATGTTTTCAACAACCCCTTTGTAGATATTCCCAACTATGCTTTGCTGGTCATTCCTTTCAATGTAAATCTCAACAAGTTCTTTGTCTTCTAAAACTGCAACTCGTGTCTCACCAAAACTAACGTCTACTATAATTTCACTTTGCATTATATCACCCTTTGATAATTTACTTTCTCCCTTTCTATTTTTACAATTTTATATTCAAGATTATATTCTTCTGAAAATGACTTTATTATATCCTCTGGCTTGATATAACTTCCATTTACAACCTTAATATGAAATACAAGCTCTATGCTATTTTCCTTTTTTTTGCACTCATAGCCTAAAAGATAGTCCCAGACATTTCGGAATGTCACTTTCCCATCTTTTTCACGTCTTATCTTTGGACTTTTTTTCATAAACTCTTCAAAAAGTTTACTAAAATCTTCCTTAGCTTCAATAAAACATTTATAATACATATCGCTTACTTGTATTTTATCAATTGCTTCTTCAATTTTCAACACTTTTAGCCCTTTTGGTAAAATTAAGTTTAGTTTTTCTATTACCTTATCATCTAACTCCTCTTCAACATCAACCTCAAACATCTCCTCACTTGAACAAAGTCCGACTGCCATTGGTAAAATAAATGTGATTTTCGGATGTGGGTTAAACCCTTCTGTGAATTTAAGTTTAATACCCAATCTTCTAAATGCTCTTTCAAATAGTCTTACCATGTCAAGATGTGAAATAAAGCAAGAAGGCAGATCCCGTGAAAAGTAAAATCTATACCTTTTTGCCAACGCAGATTCCTCCTTTAAAAGTAGCTACCCCACACCCAATACATCTTTCAAAACATGAAGGCGTTGGTTTTGCTTCATATGCAAGCCTGCACTCTTTTTCTAAAAACTCCTTTTTCACTCCAGTATCTATCACATCCCATGGTAAAACTTCATCAAAGTCTCTTCTTCTGTCTGAATAGAACTTGTAGTCAAGATTTGCTTTTTCAAAAGCTAACTGCCATTTTGAAAAGTCAAAAAACTCTCCCCACTCATCAAATTGGCAGCCAAGTTCAAGAGCATTTTTCAAAACACTTGACAGTCTCCTATCACCTCGTGAGAGTACTGCCTCAAGTTTGCTCAAATAAAAATCATGCCAGTTGTACTCAACATCTTTTACTTTTGACAACTTTTCTTTTAACATTTTCATCTTTCTTTTCATCTCATCAATACTGTCCTGTGGCTCCCACTGAAACGGTGTGTGTGGTTTTGGTACAAAAAATGACGTTGAAACTGTAATTCTGACCCTATTTTTTAATCCCAAGTCCGAATAAATCTGTCTTATATTTCTTGCAATCTCATATATTCCTAAAATATCCTCGTCTGTCTCCGTAGGAAGTCCTAACATGAAATAAAGTTTTACATTCTGAAATCCTCTTTCAAAAGCAAGTTTGACTGTAGAATATATGTATTCTTCTTTGATGTTTTTGCTTATAACATCCCTGAGTCTCTGTGTTCCTGCCTCTGGTGCAAATGTCAAGGTAGGTTTTCTAACTTTTTCTATCTGTTTTAAAAGCTCTAAGGATGTTGAGTCAAGCCTGAGAGAAGGAAGAGAAATATTTACCTTTTTGTCCTCTGTAAATTGTAAGATATTCTTTGCTAAAGTTTCTATGTTGGGATAGTCACTTGTGCTCAGGGAAATAAGCGAAAGCTCATTACATCCTGTACTTTCAAGAAGCTCTTTTGAATACTCTATTACCTTTTCCATTCTTCTGAACCTTACTGGCCTGTAAATCACACCAGCTTGGCAAAACCTACATCCACGTCCACATCCTCTGAAAACCTCAACTACTGCCCTGTTATGAACAACTTCAATCAAAGGTGTAATCATCTTTGTCGGAAAGTATATACTGTCCATGTCTTTTATAATTCTCTTTTTTACTTTTTTAGGAACCTGAGATGTTTTTGGTAAAATACCCTTGATAGTACCATCTTGATTGTATCTTATCTCATAAAGTGATGGGACATAGCATCCTTCAATGTTTGCACATCTTAGCAAAAATTCTTCTTTTGACATTTCAGAAAATTTATACTCTTTAAAAAGATCAACAAATTCTAAAATAACCTCTTCTCCCTCACCAATTACAAATACATCTATGAACTCCCAGAGTGGTTCAGGATTATAAGTACAAGGCCCGCCTGCAATGACAATTGGCATTCCTTTGGACCTGTTTTTGCTCTCAAGAGGAATCCCAGAGAGCTTTAGCATCTTTAAAACATTTGTGTAGCTCATCTCATATGAAAGTGAAAAGCCTATTATGTCAAACTCATCTAAGGTAGTGAAAGTTTCAAGAGTAAATAGTTTTATCCCTTCTTTTTGCATCTTTTCTTGCATGTCAACCCACGGCATAAAAGCACGCTCGCAATAAACATCTTCTCTTTCGTTCAAAAGGTGGTACAAAATCTTAAGTCCTAAGTGTGACATGCCAATCTCATAAATGTCAGGAAAACAAAATGCAAATCTTATATCAACCTTTTTAGGATCCTTTTCTACCATGTTTATTTCATTTCCGATATACCTTCCTGGTTTTTCTACACTATACAATAACTCGAACACTTTATCTTTAACAATCACTTTTTTCCCACACCCTTTTTTAAAAATAAATATAATAAGCTACAGGCTACCCTGTAGCTACGCAAAAGTTTAAAACTTTAATCTTTATTATTCCTCAAAGAATATAAAAGCAACCGTACCAGGTCCAACATATGTGCCAATCACACTTCCAATCTGTGTTACAATAAGCTCACCCGGTGATAGTTCCTTTTTTATAAGCTCTACATACTCTTTTGCGTCATCCAAACTTCCTGCATACGAAAACCCGCAAAGCTGCCTTGTCAAATCAAGCCCTTTTTGTTTTATCTCATCAATTATCCGAGGTACAGCTCTTTTCATACCCCTTACCTTGTCAAACGGCTCAACAATCCCATCCACAATGTGTAATATCGGCTTTATATTTAGTATATTCCCAACCGTTGCTTTTGCAGGTGAGATTCTCCCACCTTTTTTGAGATACTCCAAGGTTTCAACAGCAAAAAGATGACGAATAGTCTTTTTCTTTTTCTCAATAATCTCTGCTATCTCTTTGCTACTTTTACCTTCATCTGCTAATCTTTTTGCAATTATTGCTAAAATCCCAGTCCCAATCGAAGCAGTTCTTCCATCAATAGGGTAGATTTTGTCACTCCCTATCATCTCCTTGGCAATGCAGGCAGAATTATATGTTCCAGAGAGCTTTGATGAAAGATGTATTGACACAATCTCGTTTCCTTTTTCAAGTTCCTCTTTAAAAACCTCTAAAAACTGGTCAGGGCTTGGCTGCGATGTTCTGGGAAGTTCAGTACTGTTTTGTAGTTTTTGGTAAAAGCTAACTGGATCAATGTCCACCCAGTCTTTATAAGAATTCTCTCCAAAATAGACTGTAAGTGGCACCATCTTGATTCCAAACTTTTCATACATCTCAAGACTCAAATCAGCAGTTGAGTCTGTAACAATTGTAACACCCATCAAAAAATCCTCCTTACTTTTTTTTCACTATCATACTAAATTAGGAAACCCAAGTTGTCTTAGCGCTTCATAAAGGACAATTGCTACCGCATTTGATAGATTCAAAGACCTCACATCGCTTATCATTGGTATTCTATAAGTTTTGTGAATATTCTGCTCAATGAGCCACTGAGGTAGTCCTGCTGTCTCTTTTCCAAACATCAAATAGCAATTGTCTGTATACGGCGCTTGTGTATAGTACTGCTTGCCTTTGGTTGAAAAGTAAAAGACATTGGCATTCCGGTTTTTTTCAAAAAAGTCGTTCAAATCCTTATATATCTTTACATCCAAGTATTGCCAATAGTCAAGTCCGGCTCTCTTTAAATATTTGTCTTCCAATGAAAAGCCAAGTGGTTCTATCAAATGAAGCTTGCTTCCTGTACAAGCACATGTTCTTGCAATATTTCCAGTATTGTATGGAATCTCTGGCTCATGAAGTACAATATTGATTGGCATACCTGTAACTCTAAAGCCCCCTTTCAGTTGTCAGTTTTCCATAAATGCAACATCCATATCAATTTTATCACCATTGTCAAGCAAAAGCGGTACACATATATTAATCATCTTTGATGTGCTCAAAGTCATATTCTCACCAATGAGTATTGAAGGTGGTGTTATCTCAACTTTGAGTCCTTTTTGTGAAAAAAGTGTTGAAGTATTTCCCATTATCATGTTTGCCATCTCACCAATTGCACTCTTAGCAAGCTCATCAAGCTCATTTACAGGATACCCACCCATCATTATTGACGCAATACTTTTAGCGGTACTTAAGGACATGCAAAAGTTAACTTGCCCTTTTATATTCCCCGTCATTCCAATTATGACAACTACTTGGTCTACCTTGTATGTAGGTTCTTTAATATATACCTTGCCAAGCTTAAAGTCAATGTTTACAAGCTGTTTCAACACTTGCTGACTTGCCTGGATAAATGGATTGATATACTCTACATTTATATTTACACTCATAACCATTCTGTCTTGCCACTGTCACTAAAATTTTTTAGACAGCAAGCAAGACTTTCCTCCTTTCTCTTATTTTAGTATTTTTTCAAACAAAAATGACCGCTTTATCGTAATGGCTTTTGCAGGGCAGAGCTCATGGCAGCAGTAACATCTAATACACTTTTTCAAATCCACATATGCCTTTCTGCTCTTCATTTCAATTGCTTGAGCAGGACATGTGTTAAAACACTCTGCACAACCTATACAAACATTCCGGTCAAAAACCGGCTTTGGAGTTAGAAGTTCACTTATCATGTTTGCCATAAAATTTGGAATTCTTCCTCTTACAAATGAGATTTCAGGTCTAAGTGGCACTTTAAAATCTTTTACATTTACATCATCAATTTGCTCTCCTACAATCTCAATATCATCGGGGTTTAGAAGTCCCTTACTCTTTGCTACATTCAAAAGAGGAACGTCTTTTATTTCAAGCCCAATAATTCTACATGCAACATAATCAAGGGCAATAGCATCCTGAGATATCAAAAGCAATCCTAAATTGCGCGGTTTTCCTGCTGATGGACCTTCTCCTTCCATTCCAACAATTGCGTCCATGATGTTTAAAATTGGCTTCGTGGCAAGATAAATGTCAAGTAGCATCTCCATAAACTTGTCAACCTCTTGAAGCCTAAAATGTAACTCTGCCTTTTGTCCGCCTGGTACAAGACCAAATAAATTTTTTACAGCACCTGTAAAAACTGCCATCCTGTGAGTTTTTAATTTTGAAAGATTAATCAAGGCATCTGTTTCAAAATATGGTGATATAAATGATATCTTTCTCAAAATAGTTTGGTCTAAATGAGCTTCCTTAAATGAAACATCGTAATTTAGACTTACCTTTTCATATTTTTCAAGCTCTTTTAGCCCTGATGTTTGATATATTGCCTCTAATCTTCGTTTTGTATACGGTCCACCGGGACTATCTGCTATTACAATTCTATCTACTTTTTCTTGAGCAATTTTTACAGTTGCTTCAACTACAGACGGATGGGTTGTGACAGCCTCATCAGGCCTTTTTTTCATGAGCAAATTTGGTTTTAATAAAACCTTATTTAATTTTGGAAATTCAAACTCTAATAGATTTATACCCTTTTCAAGCGCTTCTTTGACATCCTCCACATTATACGTCTTACATCTTACAATGGCAACCCTATGCATTTACCATTTCCCCCAAGACAAACTTTTCAATAGCCTTTGCAACACCGTCATTTTCATACGAATCTGTTATGTAGTCGGCAATCTCTTTTAGACTATCTATAGCATTTTCCATTGCAATTCCTAAACCGGCAAACCCAATCATCTCTAAGTCATTTTCATTGTCGCCTATCGCAATCACCTCTTTTTTGTCTATATTAAGATAAGAGCAGACACGCTCAAGTGCATTTCTCTTGTTGACTCCTTTTTTCATTACCTCTAAAATATTGACATCTGATTTTGTGGTTTCGATATTGTCAACATTTTCCTCAATTAATCTTCGGACATAATCTACCTTTTCGACGTCTTTGTCAATAATTACAAACTTAGTTATCAAGTTGCCACAATTTTCTATTGTCTCCAATGAATCATCAACAACAATCTCTATTTTCTCATCATCAGGAAGCTCTTTGTTTTTCTCATAATAGAACCTTGATGAATAGTCAAGCCTTTGCGCTATCATGATATCCTTGTAATAATAATGATAATAAATATTGTTGGCTTTGCATATCTTGGCAATCCCTATGCTGCTATCACTGTCAAGCCCAATGTAATGTACATCCTCATTTGTTTTGAGGTCTCTTACAATTGCACCATTGCAAGCTATAACAACCTCATCGGCAAGGCCTAAAACCTTTGCAAAGTGCATAACACCTTTTAGAATTCTCCCTGAACAAAGTACAATGTGCAGCCCTTTTTGTTTTGCAAGTTTTATTGCCATTCTGTTTCTTTGAGAGATTCTCTTTTCGCGGTCTAAAAGTGTCATGTCAAGGTCAATAGCAAGGAGTCTGTACATTTTCTTCTTTCACCTTTTCTAAAAAGTTTTTGGTTTATTACTTTAAAAATATTATATCAAAAAAAAATAAAGGCTACCATTCAAGGTAGCCTTTATTTCAGAATTTCGCCTTTATTAGTACATATCAGGTGCTGGTGCTGGTGGATTTTTCTCCTTTTCTGGCTTTTCAGCTACAACAGCCTCTGTTGTGAGAAGCATTGCAGCAGCTGAAGCAGCATTCTGGATAGCTGTTCTTGTAACCTTTGTTGGGTCTACAATACCAGCTTCGAACATGTCGACAAATCTCTCATTGAGTGCATCGAATCCAACACCAGCTGGGCTCTCTTTTACTTTGTTTACAATTACTGAACCATCTAAACCTGCGTTTTCTGCTATCTGTCTTAGTGGTTCCTCTAAAGCTTTCTTCACAATCATAGCACCTGTCTTTTCATCGCCTGTCAATGTCTCAATCAACTTGTCAAGTGCAGGAATTGCATTAATAAATGCTGTACCACCGCCAGGTACGATACCTTCTTCAACTGCAGCCTTTGTTGCAGCTAAAGCATCTTCAATTCTCAATTTCTTCTCTTTCATCTCTGTCTCTGTTGCAGCACCCACATGGATTACTGCAACACCACCAGCAAGTTTTGCAAGTCTTTCTTGTAATTTTTCTCTGTCAAAGTCAGATGTTGTCTCTTCAATCTGCTTCTTAATTGACTGGATTCTTGCCTTGATTTCGCTTGGATCACCTGCACCATCAACAATAATTGTATTTTCTTTCTGAACTTTAACCTGTCTTGCACGACCAAGCTGGCTAATCTTAACCTCTCTTAAATCAAGACCAAGCTCTTCTGAAATTACTTGACCACCTGTTAAAATTGCAATATCCTGAAGCATTGCTTTTCTTCTGTCACCAAAACCAGGTGCTTTTACTGCAACACACTGGAGTGTTCCTCTGAGCTTATTTACAACAAGTGTTGCCAATGCTTCGCCTTCAACATCTTCTGCAATTATCAAGAGCTTCTTGCCTTGCTGAACTATTTGTTCAAGAAGCGGTAAAATGTCTTGAATTGTTGAAATCTTCTTGTCTGTAATCAAGATGTATGGGTCGTCAAGTACTGCTTCCATCCTCTCTGTATCTGTTACCATGTAAGCAGAGATGTAACCTCTGTCAAACTGCATACCTTCAACTATCTCAAGTGTTGTCTCTGTTGTCTTGGACTCCTCAACTGTGATAACACCATCGTTTGTTACCTTTTCCATTGCATCTGCAACAAGCTTACCAATTTCCTCATCGCCTGCTGAAATTGATGCAACATATGTTATGTCTTCTTTACCTCTTACTTTTTTGCTCATCTTTTTGATTTCTTCAACTACCACATCAACAGCTTTTTGAATACCTCTCCTAAGAATCATCGGATTTGCGCCAGCTGCAATGTTTTTTAGACCTTCTCTAATCATTGCCTGTGCAAGTACTGTTGCAGTTGTTGTACCGTCACCAGCAATGTCGTTTGTCTTTGATGCAACCTCTCTTACAATCTGCGCACCCATGTTCTCAAATGGGTCCTCAAGTTCAATCTCCTTCGCAATTGTAACACCATCATTTACAATCTGGGGTGAGCCAAATTTCTTCTCAAGAACAACGTTTCTTCCCTTTGGTCCCAATGTTACTTTAACAGTGTCTGCTAATTTATTTACACCGCGCTCAAGCGCCCTTCTTGCTTCTTCATCAAACAATATCATTTTTGCTGCCATATTTCATCTACCTCCTTTTTTGGTTTTTAGTCTTCAATGATTGCTAAGACATCATCTTGTCTGATTATTGTATATTCTTCACCATCAATCTTGATTTCTGTTCCTGCATACTTGCTAACAATTACCTTGTCGCCTTTTTTGACAACCATTTCTACCTTTTCGCCATCAACAATTCCACCAGGTCCTACCTCAATAACTTCTGCAATCTGTGGTTTTTCTTTGACAGTATCTGGCAAAACTATTCCACTCTTCGTTACCTCTTCTCTCTCTTTGAACTTAATTAAAATCCTGTCGCCAATTGGTCTGATCTTCATCTTCTTTCGACCTCCTTTTTCAATTTTGTTAGCACTCATTAAGGGTGAGTGCTAATCACATTAAATACTATAGTATATTCTTCCTTTTCTAATCAAGTTTGATTTTGCCCAAAATAAGCGCAAGATATTCAATTTTTGATGAAAATCTTAAGAAAAGAGCAATTTATCTTCAAAAAACTTCATCTTACGCAAAATTCTCTATTCTGTCATTATTATCACTTTGAATTGTCAAATGTAAGCTTTCTGTAATGAGTGGGAGAATGCCCCGTGTACTTTTTAAAAATGTCATTAAATCTCTGTAAAGAGGAGAAACCACACATTATGGCTATCTCACTTATCTTCAGATTAGATACAGAAAGGTACTCTTTTGCCTTCTCTATCCTTTTTGAAAGTAAATACTCCTTTGGCAAAATTCCAAACTCATTCTTAAAAAGGCGAGAGATACTACTTTCTGACATAAAAAGTTTCTTAGCAATATCTCCTATTTTTATATCTTCCATGTAGTTTTGGTCTATATAATCTTTGATAAATTTTGCAATCTTAGAATAATCAAAATTTCTTTTTATTTCTAAATTATCCATTTCGCGTGTAATATATGCAAAAAGTTCTAATGACTTTATATAAAGAAGAAGTCCCTTTTTGTTTTCTTTTGCCTCTTGTAAGATTGACTCCAAGCAGAAAAAGATGCTACTTCTTTTTCTGATGTGGATATAATAAAATGGTGAAGAGATATTGTCCAAGCTTCTTAAAAATCCATATATCTCTTTTAACTCTTCTATCTTAGATTTGCTCTCAGGCTTTAAATAAAAACCCATTACAATAAATTCTGCCTTAAAATTTCCCACAACCTCAAACCTATGTCTTGTGTGTGGTTTTATTATGAGAAGGTCCCCTGCTCTTAGCTCAATTTTTTCATCTTCCACCCAAAAGTCAACATTACCTTTTTTAACAAATAACAATTCATAGCTATCGTGTATATTATAATTCATTTTCCAAGAGCTATCATGTACACGCTCTAAGGTCTTTACAATCACTGGCATTATGTTGTTAAGCGTTTCTATCATCTTCCAACCCCACAGCTTTGAAATTTTCTTCAAAAGTTACCTCACAATTTACTCACTTTTGTAAATTGTCTCAAAAATCTCTTCATATGTCATCGCTTTTTTAAAAGTAACTTTTTTGCCTATCTCAAAATGGTATTTATCTGTATTTCTAAGTTTTAAAAAACGGTCAAACGAGTTTTTATCTTGTATCACACCATTTTGATAAAGCACCTCACTAAGATTATCAACATTGCTTATATAAATGTCCACTTTGTCATCTAAACGTGTTTTATTTGAATTATAGTTTACACTAAATAAAAAATACATTGAGCAGACTCCCAAAATCCATCCAATACCAATCCCCAAAAAAACAAACTTATACCACTTCAGACCATTTCCCTCCCCACAATCTTTAGGGCAAGTTTTGTCTCACCTTTGCCTATTTGAAGGATTGAAGCAATTTCTTCAATGCTAAAACCCTGCTTATATAGTTCAACAGCCCTGCGATAAACCTCTTCCTTTGATTGTTTCTTAGAAGTAAAATCTTGGTTCTCAAGACTTTTTATATTATCTACATTTTGCATGTCTTTGATATCTCTTTTCTCATTCTCTGCTGGATTCTCATAACCCTTTTGTGACTCCTTAAAATCTTCAGTTTTCCTGTCTCTTATTTGAGAAGTTTCTTCTTTTGCCCATTTTACCTTGTTTTCTATTCTCTCGATTATATACTCACCAAAGCTATCGAGTTCTTCAATTGTTTCAATTGCCTCATTTAAAAGCTGCGAAAGCTGTTGAGCAGTCTTTACAGATTCAATTAGAACCTTTTCACCCTTTTCTATATCCTTTTTGATGGACCTTAGCGAAATAAGTACTACAATAAGCCCAAACAAGATAAAAAGTACAACGTAAGCATCCATCATCCTTTTTCTCCCTTTATCAAACTCTTATATCCAAACCTTTATTTGGCTTTTTCTCTTTTTTTGTCCCTTGCTTTTCTCTTTCTTGTTTTTGTGTAATCCTTGTCTCAGAAACATTGTCCTTTTCTCTGACCTTTTTTAAGTCTTCATCCACTTTAGTCTGATTTTTTTGGGCATTTATATGCCTTAGCATATTCTCTTTTTGCTGCTCACCAAACACAATTTGGGAAACCTCTGTCGACTTTGGGTACAAAATCTTAACATCAATTGGCCTGATGTTCATAAAAACCCTCTCCTTATTTCTTAACTATACGGAGCTATCTTTATGTCAGCATCCTCTCTGTAAATTTTACAGTACTTTACAGGCTCTTTTATGAGCTTGCACACATTTCCTATTGTAACCTTCACACCGGGGTAAATCATATCCTGTACCTTGACCACACCTTCATTTCGCTCTTCAAGCCTTTTTTCTATCTCTTCAAGTTCAAGTTGAAGTGACTTTAACCTCTCGGCTGATATAATTTTTGAACGAGTAAACTTTTGAAGCATCTCTTTTTTGTCATCTGTGAGTCCGCTTGCTGCTTCAATCTTTTTCAGAACCTCAATCCCCTGTTCACACTTCTTTATATTCTCTTTTAGCTCAGCAATTTCTTTTTTAATCTCTCTATATCTTTCAATCATGAGTGGGTCAACACCAACCTCAATCTCTGTAGCTGTGGAAAGATATGAACCTATTACCTTTGCTTCAACTTCTCTACCTACCTTGCAACTTCCACCTACAATTGATGCCTTCTTCCCAATTAAAAGTAGCTTTCCCCCACATTTGATATCACTGTGAACAATTGCCTCAGCTTGGATGTCATCTGCTGCTATCACAGTTGCATTTTCAATAAACTTTGCAATTACACTCTTCTGAGAAATTATTCTACCCTTTCCCATTCCAGTTATACCTTTGTGCAAAATCACACTTCCTTTTGCCTCTATCTCTGCCGCCTCAACAATCCCCTCAACCTCAACATTTCCTTCTGCAATCACCTTAAATCCAGATAGAACACTTCCCTTTATATGGACATTTCCCACAAAGTTTATATTCCCTGTGGAGTTGTCAACATTTGAGTTAATCTCAAGTGTATTTAAAACCACCACCTTACCTTCTATAACAGAGACTTGCCCATCACATGCAGCTCTCAATCGATGTCCATCAACATCAATGTATGTATTTTTTCCTCGCGGAAGATTTATTTTTTTTCCCCTCTGTCCTCTAATCACCCCTCCAAAAACATCAATCCCATTTTCACCATCAACAGGGTCAATCATTGTAACAAGAACATCGTCTTTTCTGACATTTTGTACAATCCCCAAATCCTTGTAGTCCACCCTTCCATCAGGAAGTTCTTTTGGCTTTATTTCTCTTTTTATATCAAAGTGATATATGAGCTTGCCATCAACAGGTTTACCAGGTGGTTTTCCTTGAGCAACCACAACTGGTGAGCCAAATACAGGGTTTTCTACTAATTTTTTGATCACACCCTCATCAATCCCAAAGCTAACCTTGTTTATTTTCAAGGCACTCATGACATTTTCAAATGTTAAATCTACACCATTTTGATTAGGTGTCAAAATGACACTTGCCTTTAGCTTGTCAGATGTTACCATTACCTTGATGTCAACCTTGAGATTTTTATCAGGCATACAAAGTTCTCCTTTCAAACCAAAGTTTTTCTCAGCCCAGATACTTTTCTAACCTTGCCCGCAATTTAAGCAGGGCTCGTGTGTGAAGCTGGCTTACTCTTGATTCAGAAACACCTAAAATTTTGGCTATCTCTTTTATACTAAGTTCTTCATAATAATAAAGAAGAATCACCATTTTCTCGTTTTCAGAAAGATTTTCTATCTCTTGTCTGAGCACCTCCTTCAGTTCTTCATTTTCAATAAATACTTCTGGATGAGAAACAAAGTCCTCAAGCCCGCCTATTCTTGTTTCATAATTTTGCTCAAGAAAACTCTCTAAGGAAAGAACCATCCCGCTACTTATCTTCTCTTGTAATTTCTGGTAGTCAGATAAGGACAGACCTATTTTTTTAGCAACTTCCTCGTCGGTAGGAACTTTTCCCTCCTTTTCTATTTCAATATATGCCCTTTCTATTTCCTTTGCTTTTTGTCTGATACTTCTTGGCACCCAGTCCTGGCTTCTAACACAGTCAATAATAGCACCTCTTATGCGTGTGTAGGCATATGTCTCAAATTTGACGCCTTTTTGACTGTCATACTTTTCAATTGCATCCAAAAGGCCAAGTGAGCCATAACTCACTAAATCATCATACTCAACATTTCCACCAAAATACATTGCCATTCTACCTGCAATGAGCTTTACAAGCGGCATATATCTTAGTATAAGCTGTTCTTTTATTTTTGGGTCTTTTGTCTTTGAATATCTTTCCCACAGAACTGTCTCATCCATCTTTTAAATTCCCCTCAAAAGATTAGCTGTCATTCTCAATTAAACTCTTTATAAATTGCCCACAAATATATCCTATTACAGATACAATAAAAGTGGAAAAAAATGTATACTCACCTGACTTTTTTGTCATTAAACACGCCAAAAAGACAATACTTCCCCCTATCAATGCCAAAACTTCAGGCAAAACTTGCTCCCATTTCAAAGCTCTGTCTTCTCCTTTAGATAGTTTTTGTTCCCTTCCCGATTGTCTTTATCTCTAACCTGCCATCTTCAGAGTAGAATACTATTGTCCTACCATAATTGCCCCCTGTGTCTTCAGCAACAATTGGTATTTTCATCTCATCCAAAACCTTCCTGGCAGCCTCTACATTGCGTTTGCCTATGTTCATAAACTCGCTTCTTGTCACCTCAAACATCTGTGCACCGCCTGCAAGCTTTGCAATCATATCTTTCTTTTGAGAACCAAGACTTTCCATCTTCTCTATCAACAGTGGAATCCCTGTGTCAGCAAACTTTGCAGGGTTACTATTATTTTTTACACCCCAACTATAAGGAAGCATTATATGTACCATTCCGATTATTTTGTTTTTCCTGTCATATATACAAACTCCAACACATGAGCCTAACCCAAGGGTTGTAAGAGCGTTTGGATACTTGGTTACATTTAAGTCCGCCATCCCTACTTTAATTGTCTCTATCATCTTTTATGCTACTCCTAATGCTTTTAACATTTTTTGATATGATTCCATTGTTGGTATTAAAAAGAAATCAGCAACAATCCTACTGCTCGCCTCAAAAATCTCCGTTTCAATATAAAGAGCAGTGTCACCTGTCTCACCAAATTGAATTGCAGGAAAGCTCAATATTGCTCCTGCCATGTCTTCTGCAAGCTGGGGAACAGATTGAATCATCCTAAAACCTGTTAAGGAAGCCAAAGCTGTCAGGTACGCCCCCGCTAAGATGTTTCCTATCTCAGTGAGGGCAGACTTTTCAATGTCTGTAAATTCACTATAGCCGTTCAATGATGTGCCAAGGAGCATATTCACCAAAATGTGTGCTGATGCTTGCGACATCACAAGCATAATAAATCCGTCTATGTCACCCTCAACATTTAACAGTATCCCTACAACAGGTATCTCTGCTCCGCCTAAAATCTCGGGTACTTCTTTCAAATCTACCATTTTAACAACAGGCACCTTCATATCAATGCGCCTTCCAATCATCATGGCAAGGGCAGAGATTGCATTGCCTGTCCCAATGTTTCCAAGCTCCTTTAGGACATCTAAATACATCTCATTTATGTCACTATTTGAAAAATTCATAAAATCTAAACCTCCTCAGCTTTTTCAAACAAAACATCCTCCAGGTTTATTATGTTTATAAGCATGTTGTTATATTTTGCTATTGAAAAAGTAAATTCATTTCTATCCCTTGTAGCAGAATCAAAATCCTCTTTGGTAAGGTATACAACATCTAAAACCTCATCAATAATTAAACCAACTTTGAACTCATTCTTCCAGTTGACAATTAAAATCCTTGTCTCTTCGTCAAATTCTTCTTTTCTAACCCCTATCTTTTCTCTAAGGTCAATTACAGGTACAATCTCACCACGCAGGTTTACAACACCCTTTATATACTCTTTGGTATTCGGTACACGTGTAATTGGCATCATCTTTTCAATGTTTTCTATAAAGCTTACCAAAAGTCCATAATATTCATCTGCTAATCTGAAAATAAGATACTGTTCCATATTTACATCTCACCCCTATTTTCTTTTATACTACTGCTAACATATTTGGATCGAGTATCATCGCAACAGACCCATCTCCAAGTATTGTTGCACCAGAAACAAGCCTAACTTCCTCTAAATATTTTCCAAGTGATTTTATTACTATGTCCTGTTGTCCTAAGAGTCTATCCACTATAATTCCAGTCAACTTCTCTCCACGCTTTACTATCACAACAGTGTACTTTTTCTTGTCCAAATCTGCCTCAAGACCTACAATTTTATGTAGGTATTTTATAGGAATGACCTGATCTCTGAGCACAATTATTTCTTTGCCCTTTTGGACAACTTTAATATCCTCTTTTGCAACATCAACTATCTCTTTTATTGAAGCAATAGGAATCGCGTAAATCTCATCTTTTACAGTTACCAAAAGCGCTTGAATTATCGCTAATGTCAAAGGTAGTCTTATTACAAATTTTGTACCTTTGCCTTTCTCTGTTTTTACCTCAATCATACCACCAAGCTGTTCAATCTTTGTCTTAACAACATCAAGACCTACACCTCTTCCCGACAGGTTTGTAACCTTGTCCTTTGTTGAAAAACTTGGTAGAAATAGAAAATCTATAATTTCTTGATCAGATAAATCTAATTGGTCTTCTTTTAAAAGTCCTTTTTCAATTGCCTTTTTCTTTACCTTTTCTATGTCAATTCCCTTGCCATCATCTTCAACCTCAATCACAACATTATTACCATCATGATAAGCAGAAAGCTTTATAAGCCCACTTCTTGGCTTTCCACTTTTCACTCTCTCTTCTGGTTCTTCTATACCATGGTCTGCTGCATTTCTCAAAAGGTGTATAAGCGGGTCTCCAAGCTCATCTACAATAGTCCTGTCAACCTCTGTGTCTTCACCAGACATTACAAGTTCGAACTCTTTGCCAAGTTCTCTTGCCAAATCTCTCATCATCCTTGGAAATCTGGAAAATACCCTCTCAACAGGCACCATTCTCACCTTCATTACAGCATCATGAAGGCTTGTTGTAATCCTTTCTAAGTACTCAATGGACTCTTCGTATTGTCTATCATTGTACTTCTTTGCAAATTCCTCAATTCTGCTCTTGATTATTATAAGCTCACTAACCAAGTTCATCAAAACATCCAATCTTTCTATATCAACTCTCACAGTTTTGCTTGTCTTTTTAAGCCCTTCTTGTTTTTGTTCACGCACAACCTTCACAGCTTCTGTACTTTGAACCTCTTCAGTTCTGCTTACCTCCTGTTGAGCCCCCTCTACCTTGACATCTCCAATTTTTACTTCTATACCTTTTGCCTCTCTTATCTCTGAAATAGACAAAATTCTTTCTCTTATTTTCTCAAGAGGTTCTTTGCTAACAATTGTAATACTAAACTCAAAGTCAAATTTTTCATCTTCAATATCTTGAACAGGCGGTTTTGAATTTATTATTTCGCCAAGTTCCTCAACAGTTTTGAAAACAAGATACGCCCTTGCAGACTTTAAAAGACAGTTTGGGTCAAGCTCAACATCAAATTTATAAACATTAAAACCCTGCGAATAAGCCCTTTCAATTGCTCTTATAACAAACTCATCATACTCAAATTGAGTATTTACTCGCTTTCCATTTGCAACTATTTCTTCTTGTGGCCTACCCAAAATGCCATTTAAAGCATCAACAAGCGAAATATCCTGCTCAGACCCTTCCGTACCTGTTGCCACAATGACATCTAAATACCCTTCTAACGCATCAACCGTTTTAAAAAGCACATCCATTATGTCACTATTTATTCTGAGTTTTCCATCACGTGCTGCTGCCAAAATATTTTCCATAGCATGTGTGAGCTTTTGCATATTTACAAAGCCCATTGTCCCAGCCATACCTTTTAATGTGTGGGCAGACCTAAAAATCTCATTAATAAGCTGCAAATCTTCAGGGTTTTCTTCTAACTTTAGCATGTTGTCATTTAAGCTTTGAATATGGTCTTTAGCCTCTTCTATAAACATACCTAAGTACTGAGACATATCCATAACCTTCATCACTCCTTCTTTAGCAATAGGGCTGTTTACAAAAGCCCTTTTCGTCTCATTTTTTGCTGCTCTTTGAATATAAACCGAACAATCCTGTCTATCTCATTTTGCTTTGCCTCTATGAATTTAGAACCATACATAAATCTATAAATATGATGGTCTACTCTTTCTTTCCTTAAAATTTGGGCCTTAAGTACAAGCTCTTCACCTTCAACAGGAATTTTTGTTAATATAATGTCATGTATATTAAACTCTTCTTGAGTTAAAAAACAAACACCTCCACCACTGATATCCTTTGTCAATGCCTTTACTATTTTTCCCTCTGAAAAACCATTTTGGAGATTTCCATTTACCTCGTCTTCTTGAGGGCTTAACAATTTTACAAATATATCTAAATTTATAGGAAGTCTGAAAAACATACGTCTTTGAATTTTGCGAATGTCAGATATCTGCCTAACTTTTATCATATACTCTGGTTCTTTGAATCTATCTTCAACTACTGCATCAAATACCCACACACCGTCTGGCATTACTTTATATATTCTCACAATTTCCTCAATGAAGAAGGTTATATATACACCCTCTCTTATGGGTGTAAATATATAAAAATACTCATCTTTTATATCGGCAATTTTAGAAACATACTGCACACCTTTTTCTTCCCATGTACGCCTGTCTATTCTAACAATCTCAATCTTATCTCCTACCTTAAAAATTCTGTGCATAAAAAGCCCCCTCTTTTATTGCTCTTTAAACTTTTTGATGATATTTTCTATGAATCTTGCAAAACCCTTTGGCATATCTTTTTCTGAGACATCTTTATTTTGGACAAGCTTTTTTGCAATGTCTTCAACCTGTTTTGAAATACTACTCTTTTCATATGATATCATAAACGGCACCTGTTTGATAACAGATTTTGAGACAATTCCATTTTCCTCTATATAGCCTATATATTCTACTTCTCTTTGCAAAAACCTTTTTATAACTCCATTTAACTTATAAAAAATTTCGTCAGCTTCATTTTTATTTTGCGCTCTGTTTACTAAAATGTTTATTTTATGGTCAAAATCCCTTGTAACTATAGCCTTAATTATTGCATACGCATCAGTTATTGAAGTTGGCTCAGGCGTGGTGATTACAATTACCTCATCTGACATCATTACAAATTCCATCACATTTTTGGATATCCCAGCCCCAGTGTCAATCAGCACAATATCAAAGTATTTATTAATAGTTTCCGCACTCTCTATAATTCTAAAAAGCCTTTCCTCATCCAAGTTTGCAAGGTCAACCATACCAGAGCCACCAGAGATGAACTTTACTCCGAACGGTCCTTCTTCAATAATTGACATTATCTCTTTTTTGCCGTCCAGTACATCCTTTACAGTGTACTTTGGCGAGGTGCCAAGAAGTACCTCAACATTTGAAAGCCCTAAATCAGCATCTATTATTAGGATATTGATACCCAGCTTTTTTAGTGCAATAGCAAGATTGACAGTCAGGTTTGTCTTACCAACCCCACCTTTTCCGCTTGCAATTGTAATCACTCTTGAGCTAACATTCAAATCTTCACTCTGTTTATTGAAGCTATTTACTTTTTTGACAAGATTCCTCAAGCCCTGAGCCTGGTCTCTCATAAAACCTTACTCCCTATTATGAGTTTTGCAAAATGCTCTGGGTTGAACTGTTGTATGTCATCTGGGACATTCTGCCCAGTTGTCACATAGGCAATTGGTTTTTGTGTATAATGCTTAATATTTAAAATATTCCCGTAAGTTGATACCTCATCGACCTTAGTTATTATAACTTTGTAATTGTCAATAAATGAATAAGTATTTACAATTTCTTTAAATACACTCGGCTGAGTGGTAGCACTTAAAAGCAAAAATACCTCATCAGGACTTGCTTTTTCCACAAATGCTCTGAGCTCATCCATGTGTTCTTGATTTTTATGGCTCCTTCCTGCTGTGTCTACAAGTATAACATCGGTGTCGTCAAAACTTTTTATAATCTGGTCATACTCATCTACTTCATACCACACCTTTGTCTTTATGTTCATAATCTCAGCGTATGTCTTTAACTGCTCAACAGCAGCAATTCTATATGTATCAGCTGTGATAAAACCCACCTTTTTGCCTTCTTCAAACATTAGCTTTGCAGCAATTTTAGCAATTGTGGTTGTCTTGCCAACACCAGTTGGCCCTACAAAAAACACAACCTGCGGATGCTTTGAATGAAGGTTTAAAGAAGCAGGTGTGCCCAGCACTTTTTTTATCTCTTTGTACATACTATTTACAACATTGTTTATTGACCCGTCCCAATTGACTTTTGACAAAAGTCCATCTACAATCTCCTCTTCCACTCCGTTTTTTTTCAAGTTTTCCCTCATGACATCCAAAAAGTTTTTTTTCGGGGTTTCTTTGGCCTCAGGTATAACATTTGTTTCCTTTATAACCTCTTTTATGGTCTTTTCCAAAGAGTCTATTTTCTTTTCAAGCTCCTTAATTTGGCTAAGCTGAAGATTCAAAGCTAAATTCTCAGGCTTTGGCATTTCTTCATCTCTTCTTATGACCTTTTCATCCTCGCAGGCTGCAGTCACTTCTATAAGTGGTTTTTTGAAAATACCAAAAAGTCCTTTCTGCCTCACCTTCTTTGTAGAAAGAATCACGGCGTCCTTACCCAAATCTGCTTTTATCCTAATTAGAGCTTCCTGCATATCATGTGCCAAATACCTTTTAATCTTCATCTTTAGACTTCCACCATCCCGACAGTTTTTATTTGGACATTTGGTAAAATCTCATTATATGAAAGTACAACGACATCAGGAAATATGTTTTCAATCAGTCTTCTGAAATAAATTCTGACAATTGGTGAACAAACTACCACAGGCTGTGAAGATGCACTCAATAACTTTTCAAGTATATTGCTAAGATTGTTAATAAGCCTTTGAACGTAATCTGGCGGAAGATTTATGAAACTTCCATGTTCAGTTTTTTGAATAGAATTCATAATGGTTTCTTCCACATCAGGTGAAAGTGCTACAGCTTCTAATGTGTTCCCTGAGACATATTTTTTTGTGATGTACCTTGACATTGCCTGCCTTACATACTCTGTCAAAACATCTGCATCCTTTGTAGTTGGAGCATAATCAGCAAGTGTCTCTAAGATTGTCACCATGTCTCTTATACTAATTCGCTCTTTCAAAAGATTTGCCAACACCTTTTGCACTTCACCCACTGTCATGATCTTTGGAATTAACTCATCAACAAGCACTGGGTTTGTCTCTTTGACATTGTCAATGAGTTTTTGTACATCCTGCCTTGTCAAAAGCTCATGCGCATGTCGTCTTATTACCTCGGTAAGATGTGTTGCTATGACAGATGGAAGATCAACAACCGTATACCCTGCCATTTCAGCCTTTTCTTTCATAGAAGAAGGTATCCAAATAGCATCCAATCCAAACGCAGGCTCTTTCGTGGGAATGCCCTGAATCTCTTCTGTAGCAAATCCTGGGTTTATAGCAAGAAGACTATCGCTCATGAGCTCTGCCCTTGCAACCTCAACGCCTTTGATGTTTATTCTGTATTCATATGGTTTTAGCGAAATATTATCTCTGAGTCTAATTGTCGGAACAATTATGCCAAGTTCAAGTGCAAGCTGCCGCCTAATCATCACAACACGCTCTAAAAGGTCACCGCCTTGTTCTTTGTCTGCAAGCGGAATTATACCATACCCAAACTCAACCTCAATAGGGTCAACATACAAAAGGTTCATTACATTTTCAGGTTTTCTTAGTTCTTCAACTTCCTTTTGTTCACTTTTTTCCTCTTCCATTGTCTCCATCTTTTTCAAGCTGGAATTCATTTTAAACCCCATTGATATCATTGTGCCAGATAAAACAAATAAAGATAGCTTTGGCATAGTAGGAATCAGTGCCAAGACTGCTAAAATAGCTCCAACTGTGTAAAGTACTCTTGGATGATACTCAAAAAGCTGGCGGATTAAATTATCAGAAAGCTTGCTCTCATCTGCTGCCTTTGTAACCACAATACCTGTTGCAGTTGATATCAAAAGTGCCGGTATCTGAGCAGCAATTCCATCACCAACAGAAAGTAGGAGGTACTTTTGTATAGCCTCTGCCACATCCTCTCCCCTCATTGCAACACCAATTATAAGCCCTCCAAGCGCGTTTATAAATGTAATCAAAATGGCAGCAATTGCATCACCCTTGACGAACTTGCTCGCACCGTCCATTGCACCGTAAAAGTCAGCCTCTTTTTGAATCTTACTCCTTCGCACCCTTGCCTCTTCTTCTGTTATAATCCCAGCATTCAAATCAGCATCTACCGCCATCTGCTTTCCCGGCATTGCATCGAGTGTAAACCTTGCTGCAACCTCTGATACTCTTTCAGCCCCTCTTGTTATTACAATGAATTGTATGATAATAATTATGAAAAATATAATAACACCAACAACAATGTTCCCACCAATAACAAAGTTCCCGAACGTGTAGACAATTCTCACATTTTCGCCTTGCCCAGTCAAGATTTGCCGTGTTGTTGAGATATTTAGAGAAAGTCGCAGTAGTGTTGTGAACAAAAGAAGTGAGGGAAATACAGAAAAATCTAACGCCTCTTTTATGTTTATGCTGTTTAAGAAAATAACAAGTGCAAGTGCAAGGTTTACAGCTATGAGCACATCCAGCAAGCTTGGAGGAATAGGAAGTATCATGGCTAAAATTATTACTATTGCAAATATAGAAAGAGTAGCCCCTTTAAAATTCATCTTATATTCACCTTCTGATAGTTCTTTAAACTGTAAACATATGCCAATACTTCTGCAACTGCCTGATAAAGCTCAGGCGGAATAAAGTCCCCAACCTCACACATATTATAAAGGCTTTGTGCAAGCTCTTTGTTTTCCACTATTTCAATCTTGTACTTTTTAGCCTCTTCTTTAATCTTTTGTGCTATGTAATCTTTCCCTTTTGCAATAACCCGTGGCGCATCAAATTTTTCTGGTTCATACAAGAGTGCTACTGCATAGTGGGTAGGGTTTGTTATAACAACATCCGCTTTGGGAAGCTGCTGAAACATCCTCTGAAGAGAAATCCTTCGCTGTCTCTCTCTTATTCTTGACTTTATCTGGGGATTTCCTTCGGTCTGCTTAAACTCTTCCTTGACCTCTTCCTTGGTCATCATGAGCTTTTTCTCATATTGCTGTCTTTGGAAAATAAAATC
>Ga0207430_10092_pt1 | contig 43239 bp, 43 predicted proteins | sample YelNatsi3bottle8_FD_187544 | JGI IMG/M metagenome (GOLD analysis project Ga0207430, IMG submission 187544) | Hot spring thermophilic microbial communities from Obsidian Pool, Yellowstone National Park, USA - site 3 bottle 8 (SPAdes) (version 2) | ecosystem: Environmental > Aquatic > Thermal...
ACCCGTTCCCATTCCGAACACGGAAGTTAAGCCTCGCAACGCCGATGATACTGTGCTGGAGACGGCACGGGAAAGTAGGTGGTTGCCGGATTTTTTATTTTGTTCAGTATCGTTAAAAAATTAACAAATTGGTTGAGCATTATATGTATCTGAATAATATTTAAATAGCCTACCTGTTTTTGTTTACTTTATCACATTGAAAAAATATAGGTTAAGAACTAATTTAATTCGACATTGTTTATTTTTCGAATGGTTATGACGATAAATATACCGCATAAGAAAATGACAAACCAAACTGTAATTTTTCCATCTTTTAAATTAAAGTTATTTGCCAGTTGGATTAAATTATAAGGTGTAACCTTATTAAACAATTTAAATTGTGAAAATATGATGGTAGAATAGTTAATTATTATCGATAAAAACCCAGCTGTGATATTTTTCTTTGTAATGCTGCTAAAAAGGAGTGTAAGTGAGATTACAAAAAGGTAATATAAACAGAACAAAAAATATATTAGCATTAAAACTGAAAAACCAATTTTTTTTCCTTTGAAAAGTGTATTAGCATAATAATAGTTCAAAGAAAAACCTATCAAGAGAAATAGGCATATCACAAGAGCATAGTGAGTAAGTTTTGCTAAGACAATTCCTACTGGATTTGCCCCTTTTGAGTAGGGGAAGACTATTTTGTATGAATAAATTTCTTCATTTACACTTCCACCAACAGTAAATACAACGAAAAGTGTTCCAATTTGAAAAAGGTCTTTCATATAATTTCTTATAACGTCCTTTGGTTGAAAGATAAAAAGTGAATTAATCAAATTAGCTGGTATTTTATCATGGAGCAGCGTTGGGAGGAACTTTAACATTAGTGGATCCAAAATGGAAAACAATATTATACCTGTTGCAAGAGCAATATACTTATATTGTCTTATTCCTTCGATAACTTCCTTTCTAAAATATGCTTTAAACGTTGACATTTATGTTCACCACTCTTATAAAAATATCTTCAAGTGTGGGCTTTTTCAAAGTAAAAGACAACACAGGAGTATCAAACTCTGCTATCGCTTTTATTAAATTCTGCTTTGCGACCTCAACATTGCTAACATACACCAAGACATTGTTATGATTAATATCTACACACTGCACATAAGGAAGTCTCAAGAGTTTTTCATTCAGATTAGGTGGTACTTTTTCAAATTCGATATCAAAAATAGGTTGAATATACTTTTTCTTAAGATTTTCTAAATTTTCTGAAACAATTATTTGTCCCTCATTTAAAATGCTTACCTCATCACAGATTCTTTCAACGTCGTTTAGATTGTGTGTTGAAAAAAGTATGGTAATACCTTGTTCTTTCAAAGATTTAATATGCTCTAAAACCTCTATTCGCCCTTCTGGGTCTAATGAAGAAGTAGGTTCGTCAAGTAGTAAAAAATCAGGATTGTTAAATATTGCTGTGGCTATTCCAAGTCTTTGAATCATTCCTCCAGAGAAAGAAGCAATTTTTCTATTTGCAACGTTTGACAATTTCATAATGTGAAGAACTTCATCAACTCTTTTTTTGATTATTGTCTTGCCAATTCCACAAATTTCACCTATGAAGTTCAAATATTCAAAGGGCGTTAGATAGTTATAAAACACAGGGTTTTGTGGCAAATACCCAATATGTCTTAATATCTTCTTTTTGTATTTTTTATAATTCATTCCTTTAAAAAAGATTTCCCCATTGTCAAAGCTGATAAGGCCAGCAAGAATTTTTATGGTAGTTGTTTTTCCAGCACCATTTGGACCAAGAAAGCCATAGACTGTTCCTTTTTTGACCTCAAAAGATATACCTTTAAGAACCTTGTTATTCCCAAAGCTTTTGTAGAGGTTGACAACCTTTAACAAATCAATCACGCTCTCTTCCTATCACTAAGTAAAGTATTGGTCCGATAAAATTAAAAAATATAATTATCAATCCCCACATCCATTTTGGTAAATATCTTACCTTGTCGTTCTTCAGCTTATAAAGGCAAAAAATCATAAGTGAAAATTGCACAATCACAAGTGGAGCAATTAGCTTTAAAACATCTTCCAAATTCAAACCATTAAACATTTGCCACTCCCCCATACATTTGTAAGTTTTCTAATTATAATTCAATAACAGTAATTTTATAAATTAGTTTTATTCTTGTCTTTTAAAATAACTCTTGTAACAAGAAGGTATATTACAAGACTACTTGGGAAATTTAGAAGTCCAAATAATCCCCAGAACCAGTAGTACTTTTCATTTCTTTTTTTCGCATCAGTAAAGATATATAATGCCTGACACAAAAGCAATATAAATAAAACCAATAAAAGTCCAATGGGTATTTTTTCATTTGAATGACTTAAAGTAAGTGTCACAAGTATAAAGAGTATTGCAATAGAAGCTATTAAAAATAAAATCAAACTTTTTGAGGATTTCATATAATCTCTCCCTTCCTCTTTGCAATTACTGAAAACAGAACTACTACCCACGGCAATAAAATGCTAAGTGTTAATTGTGAAGCTACAAGAAATTTAACACCCAGGGCGTTTGTCAGAAAAATGTACAAAGTCAATATACTTATAGCAATTAAAGAAAAGGTAACAGTTTCAATTATTCCTCTTCTGGCATTTTTTATTTGAAAGCCTTTTTCAATAATATCTTCTACGTCTACTTGAATTTGTCTTCCGTATTTTTCAAGAACCTCAAGTTTGGTTTTCAAATTATCAAGTTTTTCTTCGAACTGATTTGCCTGCCTTTTATATTCCTCTTCAATGTCAAAATATTTTAGTTCCCCATAGAATCTGTCTATTACATAATTTCTTGTTTTTTCATATTTTTTTATCTTCATTGTCCAAAATCCCCTTTCTCTTAAGCTCATCAATCAAAAACTTTACGGCATAATGGAGCCTTGATCGAACTGTCCCAACAGGACAATGCAAAATTTTAGCAATTTCATTATATTTATATCCATAAAAGTGTTTTAAGATAAACACTACTCTAAATTTGTAAGGAAGACTTTGAATGGTAGCTAATATTTGACTGTATTCATGGTTTGATATAGCACTTTCTTCTACACTTTGTTCACTTGCTTTTAAAGACTCTTCCAAACTGCTTTCTTTTTTATTTTTTTTCAAGTAATCCCTGTAAACGTTTATGGCAATCTTTATAAGCCAAGTTGAAAATTTTGCCTTAGGTAGAAATTTGTCGAGGTTTATTATAGCTTTCAAAAGAGTTTCCTGTACAATGTCTTGAGAAAGGTGAGAGTCTCCTGTCATTTTGAATACAAAGCCAATCAATATATCAATATTCTCTTCAATAAGCCTGGTCAGTGCTTCTTTATTTCCTCTCTTTGCCTCATTTATTAACCTTAGTTCATCCAATCTCATCACTCCTACTATTATTTTAACTTCTGTTTAAACTAAAAAGTTCAAAAAAGGTTTTGGTTACAAAATTGTTAAAAATCTCTGTAAATTCGAATATCAATGTTGCTCTAAAGCCTTAAATTATGTATGATAATTATTAGATAAAACATCGGCAGGTAAAGGTCTGATTAAAAATGAAAAAAGGAAAGTATGCACGTGTGCTAATTGCATTAATTTTGGCTGTTATTATTTTTATAAACATTTTTCCTTTAGCAAACGCACAGAGTATAATCAAGAACAATGATAATAATGTAAACAAGGGCTTAGTTAAGCAGTCTTCTCAAAAGACCGTCAAAAATAAGCAGCAAAACCCTGCAAGGGAGTTGATATATCAGCTCATAGATGACCTAAATGGCGATACTCAACTGGATACTGTCTCTGTCTGGTATGATAAAAATATCAAAAAGTATACCCTTGTTATTAACAATGCAGGATATCAGTTTAAAGAAACCATTTTGCAACCAATAAGTATTGAGGTGGTGGATTTAAATACAAATGATTCTTACAAGGAAATACTCTTTCATTATAAAACAAACAACCTCGAAAAGTATTTTATCATCTGGTACAATGGGAAAAGCATTAAGGAGATGTTGAGTATTGATGCAAAACCAGAGGTTTTAGGGAATGGAGAAGTCATTATTGAAAGAAATATGGGTTTTTGGATTAAGAAGGAAAATTACATCTTAGATGAGGCAAAATCAAGTGAAAGGACATTAAAGCTTTCTCCCCAAGAGTTTTACAATGTAGGTGTATATGCATATGTAAAAAAGCCCTTTGTTTTATATTCTTATAGAGATAAGAAAAACAAACTTACAATAACTAAAAAAGGTGAGCGTATCGAAATACTCTTGTGTGATACATCAAATTGGTTCAAAGAAAGTGCTCAGAAGAACAATCGAATGTTTGATTGGTATTTGATAAAGACTGAAAGGGGTATTACAGGCTGGGCAATGTTAAAAGACTTTATCAATCTTGTTGAGATAATAAAAAATGCTGAGCAATAAATCAATTAAAAATCGGAGAGGGAAAAGGCCACTGGCTATGAGAGGGGTGGCCTTTTAATCTTTTTATTATTTGAAGTTTTTGTGATATAATAAATTACAAACTCTATGGAATGAATTAAAAGGGAAAAGGAAAGAGTTTTATGAAAAACATAGTTTTAACAGGCTTTATGGGGAGCGGGAAGACAACAATTGGAAGATTGATTGCACAAAAATTAGGTGTTGAACTTGTTGATACTGATTCTGAGATAATAAAGGAGTTTAGACTTCCAATAGAGGAGATATTCAAACTTTACGGGGAAGAGAAATTCAGGGAGGTTGAGTCAAAAGTAATTGAAAGAATATCAAATTTGGAGAATGTGGTAATTTCCACTGGCGGCGGCGTTGTATTAAACCCTAAGAATATAGAGATGTTAAGGAAGAAGGGTGTTATTTATTTTTTATATGCCTCTCCAGAGAGCGTTCTCAATCGTCTTAAAGACGATGAAAGTCGTCCACTTTTAAAAAATGGGGACAAGCTTAGCAATATCATTAGGCTAATGAACCTAAGAATGCCATTTTATAAAAACTGTGATTTTGAGATAAACACAGATATCTTAAGCCCTGAGCTTGCAGCCGAAAAGATAATTTCAATTCATATAGCAAAGGAGAGTAGGATATGACAAGGTTTGGACCGGCAGGTAACTCTCAGAGCTTTTACGATGCAGGATACAAGTCCAGTGTTGAAGCACCAAGATGGCTTCATTCTATTGGGCTTTCGGCATATGAATACCAGTGCAACAAAGGTGTAAATATTTCAAAGGAAAAGGCAAAACAAATAGGAGATGAAGCCAAAAAGTATGATATACTTGTGTCTATCCATGCTCCGTATTATATAAACTTTGGCAGTCAAGAAGAAGAGAAATTGCAAAAGTCTAAGGAATATATTTATGAGTGTGTAGAAGTCGCAAAAGAAATGAAAGCAGAAAGGATTGTATTTCATCCTGGGTCTTGTGCAAAGGTTGACAGAAAAATTGCCTTCGAAACAGCCAAAAAAGCTATACTTGAGGTTGTAAATATAGTGAAGGAAATGAAAGCAGAAGGAATTTTTTTATGTCCTGAGACAATGGGCAAGAAAAACAATCTTGGAAGTGTTGATGAAATAATAGAGATATGCAAAATAGACGAGGTTCTTCTTCCAACAATTGACTTTGGACACATCAATGCATTTACTGGTGGAGGGTTAAAAACTAAAGAGGATTTTGTGAATCTTTTAAAAAAATTCATAGACCAGCTTGGATACGAGAGAATGAAAAGATTTCACAGTCACTTTAGCAGAATCGAATACACATCGCAAGGAGAAAAAAAACACTGGAATTATGAGGACAAACAGTATGAACCTGACTTTGAGCCGTTGGCAGAGGCTCTTGTTGAGCTAAAGCTTGAACCTGTCATCATCTGTGAATCAAAGGACTATATGAGTGAAGATGCACTTGTGCTAAAGAAAATTTACTATGAAATATTAGAAAAGAGGATGTGAGGTACAAAATGAAGAAGATTTTGGTTATAAATGGACCAAATCTGAACCTTTTAGGTATCAGAGAAAAAGATATATACGGCAGTACAAATTACAATGAACTTTTGGAGATAATATCAAAAAAGGCAACTGAACTCAACTTAAATGTATTCTTTTTTCAATCAAATCATGAGGGTGAGATAATAGATAGAATTCACAGAGCTCTTGATGAAGACATAGATGGAATAATTATCAATCCAGGTGCTTACACCCATTACAGTTATGCCATTCACGATGCAATAAAAGCTGTAAACATTCCAACAATTGAAGTACATATTTCCAATATCCATGCAAGAGAAGAGTTTAGAAAAAGGAGTGTAATTGCACCAGCATGTGTAGGACAAATCTCTGGTTTTGGTATAAAAACCTATATAGTTGCACTTTATGCATTAAAGGAGATTTTAGATTGATTCAAAAAGTTACAAAAGTGAGGGATATTGAATGATTGACAAGAGAATTGAAAAGGTTTTTGTAAGAGATGAAAAAATAGAAGCGGTATTTATCACAAAAAAGGAAAATGTGAGATATCTTAGCAATTTTAAAGGAGATGAGAGTTTTTTACTTCTCACCAGAGATAAAAAGAAATACCTACTTACAGATTTTAGATATGTAGAGCAAGCAAAAAAAGAGGCAAGTGAATTTGAGGTTATCGACTATAGAGGGAAACTTTATGAAGCAATTTTGGACATTCTTTCTAAGCATCATATAGATTCACTTTATTTTGAGGGATATAACCTTACTTTTTCAACGTTTTCTGATATGAAAGAGAAGATAGGGGATAGAATTTATCCTCTTTCCTTCAGTATTGATGAAATAAGAGCTGTTAAAGATGAAGAAGAAATTGAACTTATAAAAAGAGCTGTTGAAATTACAGATAAAGCTTTTGAACATATCTTAAAGTTTATAAAACCGGGCGTATCAGAAAATGAGGTTGTTGCAGAACTTAACTATTTTATATTGAAAAACGGAGCCAAAGGGTTTTCATTTGAACCAATTGTAGCATCTGGAAAGAGAAGTTCGCTTCCGCACGGCACAGCTACCAACAAAAAGATTGAGTATGGAGATGTAGTAACAATAGATTTTGGCTGCAACTTTGACGGCTACATGTCGGATATGACAAGGACAATATTTGTTGGAAAGTCTGATACTACAATGATTCGTATATACAATATTGTAAAAGAAGCTCAGCAAAGAGCAGAGGAGTTTATAAAAGAAGGGATGAAGTGTCTTGAAGTGGACAAAATGGCACGTGATTATATAGGTTCCTTTGGTTATATAGAAAAATTTGGCCATTCATTAGGCCATGGAGTAGGGCTTGAAATACATGAACTTCCAAGGCTTTCGCCAAAGTCGGAGGCAATTTTGAAAGAGAATATGGTTGTAACAGTCGAACCAGGCATATATCTTGAAGACGTGGGTGGTGTGAGAATAGAGGATTTGGTGGTTGTGAAGAAAGATGGATGCGAGGTTTTGACAGGTTCGACAAAAGAAATGATAATATTGTAGGTTTAAAGTAAAAAAAAGAAGATGATGTATGTAAGCTATTAACAAAAATAAATAAGCGACAAGATATTCAAGAGGGGGAGATAGAGACATTTACAATTTAGTAAGCAAAATTCCAAGATTTTCTATTGTCAGCTGTCAGCTTTTTTGATATACTAAAGATAACAGTTAGAGGTGAAAAGTTTTTAGTTTTTAAGATGAGATGAGACGAGATGAGAATAGGAGAGATGAGAGGAGATGAGCTACAAGATGAATAAGGTGGCAAATATGCGCCCCGATAGCTCATCGGGGCTTTTTTGCTATCAACGTATAAGTATAAATATTCCTTTCTTTGAGGAATATTTTGACAGTTCAATTGACATATCTCACATTGATTTTGAATCAATAGGAGGAGATTATTTCTACTTTGAAAATTCCCAAATATTGGCATTTTGCTATGACACTTTTTTGGTTATAAAGGTATTTGAAAACAGAATTGAGATTGAAGATGGTTTCAATAAAGTGGTTGAATATGATGGGGTTTTAGATAAGCTTAATAAAATTTTAACATATTTGATTGAGAAAAATGCATTTGTATCAGCGCGTTTTAATTATCATGCTATAAACTTGATAGAGGATATTTATTCGACTGATGAGCCATACATTGTATTTACTATATACAAAAAGAATTTCATAGTTGACAAAAACTTAGGTAATAGCAAACTACTTGTTCCCAAATGTTTTGAGTTCAAAAAGGAAAGTTTTAATGAGTATAACAAAGTAAACCAAAAAGTAACAAGCAAGGTTTTGTACAATACTCCAAAAGATTACTATATTAGTATAGTTAAACAAGCAAAAGAGGATATAAGAAACGGAGAAATTTTTCAGATTGTCCTGTCTCAAGTGATAAAGATAAAAAGCGATATCTCAACAAACCAGCTCTTTTACACGATGAAAGAAAAGAATCCGTCTGAGTACTCTATTGTAATAAATACCAAAGATGAGCAGATCATTTGTTTTTCACCAGAGACGCTGATTAGAAAGGAGAAAAACATTGTAAAGACATTTCCTATTGCTGGTACATACAGACTCAATGATGGTGATGATGTTGGACAAAAGAAGATAGAAATATTAAAAGACAAGAAAGAAATCAGTGAACACGTGATGCTTGTAGATCTTGCCAGAAATGATTTGGGAAGAATTTCAAAGGCCGGCACGGTAAAGGTAGAAGAGTATCTACAAATAAAAAAGCTTTATAACCTCATACACATCTACTCAGTTGTCACAGGTGAGCTGGAAGAGAAAAATCTTATAAAAGCAATACTTTCAGTGTTTCCGGCAGGAACACTTACAGGTGCACCAAAGGTAAGAGCTATGCAACTTATAGAAAAATATGAAAGTCAAAGACGGGGACTTTATGGGGGAGCAATAGGTTATATTTATAAAGACTCTCTTGACTTAGCAATTGCAATCAGAATGGCCATAAAGGACAAGAAAGAAGATACATTCCTACTTCAAAGTGGAGCGGGAATTGTTAATCTTTCCGTTCCTGAGAATGAATACCAAGAGTGTTTAACAAAACTGAGAGCTTTTTTGAAAATTATGGAGGTGGATGAGAATGATATTGTTAATAGATAACTATGATTCATTTACCTTTAACATTTATCAGATGATTGCAATCAAAACCCAAGTAATAGTTTTTAGAAACGACAAGGTTACAATTGAAACTATACAAAAACTAAACCCTGCTGGGATAATAATCTCACCTGGGCCGGGAAGTCCAAAGGATGCAGGTATTTCATCAGAGGTGGTAAAAAGATTTGCAGGTACAATACCAATTTTAGGTATATGTTTGGGACACCAGGTGATTGGTGAGTGTTTCGGAGCAAGAGTTGTGCATGCCAAGTCAATATATCATGGGATGAGGTCTCGAGTCGACTTGTTAGAAGCTGGTAAAAGAAGTCCGCTTTATAAAGGCGTGCCTGATAGGTTTTTTGCAGGCAGATACCATTCTTTGGTTGTAGAAAGGTCGCTATCCTTGCAAAAACTTGAGATAGCAGCAGTAAGTGAAGACGGTGAAATTATGTCAATTTTGAATGATGAGCTAAAAATATATGGAATTCAATTTCACCCTGAATCAATATTGACACCTGATGGGGAAAAGATATTACAAAACTTTTTAGATTTGTGTTATGGGCAGGTGAGAAAAGATGCTCAAAGAAGCGCTTGAGGTTGTAACAGCAAAAAAGGATTTGGATTATGGTCAGGTAAAAAATCTTCTGGACAGTATACTTGAAGGTGAACTTGACGAGATGAAATTTGGAGCCTTTTTGGCAGCACTCAAGACGAAAGGAGAGACAAAAGAAGAAATCTCTGCTTTTGTCGACGCGTTTTATGAAAAGGCTCAAAAGATTGAATATATTCATCCAAAGACGATAGATACATGTGGGACTGGTGGAGATGGCAAAGGTACATTTAATATTTCAACTGCAAGTGCAATAGTTCTCAGCTGTTTTGATTTAAAGGTTGCAAAACACGGTAACAGGAGCATTACAAGTAATTCTGGTTCTGCTGACGTCTTAGAGAATTTGGGAATAGATATCCAGGCACCACCCCAGAAGATTTTAGAAGGTTTGGAAAAGCTCAATTTTGCATTTTTATTTGCTCCCAAGTACCATCCAGTAACGAAAAAGGTGGCAACTGTGAGAAGGGCACTTGGCATAAGAACAGTTTTTAACATCTTAGGTCCTCTTTTGAACCCTGTAAATTTAAACTATCAAGTTGTTGGTGCTTTTGATTGTGAAGCACAGGAAAAGATAGCTTCTGTTTTGAAAGGAAAAAGAAAAAGAGCGGCCGTTGTCTACAGCCTTGATGGACTTGATGAAATTTCGGTTTCAGAGAAAACAAGGATTTTGGAGTTGCAAGGTGATAATATCAAAGAATACTACATAGACCCAAAAGAGTATGGTATAGAGTACAAGCTTAATGATATTAAGGGATATACCCCGCAGGAGAATGCAAAAATTCTAATGAGTATTTTAAATGGCGAGGTTTCTGCTTATTATTGGGCAGTTGTTCTAAATTCAGCTTTTGCTCTTTATATTGCCGAGGTTGCAAATGATATTGAAGAAGGTATTGCTTTGTGCCAAAGTACAATAAAAAAAGGTGATGCTATGTTAAAGCTTAAAGATTTGCAACAACACTATAAAGTGGGGGCTTAAAAAAGTGAGTGTACTTGAAAAGATATTAGAGGTCAAGAAGAAAGAAGTTGAAAAGTGCAAACAATTAGTTCCAGTTACAAAGATGAAAAAATTAGCTATTGAAAAGTGTACTTCTACATCTTGTGAGAACAAGTTCAGGAGTATCTTTAAAAAAGAGAATTTTTGTATCATTGGTGAAATAAAGCGCGCATCTCCATCTGAAGGTATAATTTCTGAAAATGTTGATGTCAAAGGAATGGCAAAGCTTTACGAGAGCTTAGGGTTTTTTGCAATATCTGTACTGACAGAAAAGAACTTTTTTAAAGGCTCTGAACAGGACTTAATGGATGTAAGAAGTGTTACTTCTCTCCCTGTTTTGAGGAAGGATTTCATCATTGACATATGGCAGCTGTACCAGACAAAGATGATAGGTGCAGATGCCGCTTTACTTATCACAAAAGCCTTGAATGAAAAGCAGCTTAGCATTTTTATAAAAGTGTTAGAGATTCTTGAGATTGTTCCACTTGTCGAGGTTGAAAATGAATACGAGATTGAAAAAGCTTTAAATTGCGGGGCAAGATTGATAGGGATTAATAACAGAAATTTGGATGATTTAACAATTGACCTCAAGAAAACAGAAAGACTTTTAAAATATATTCCGAAAGATGTAGCGGTTATAAGTGAAAGTGGGATAAAATCAAGAGAAGACTTTGAGTATATTCATTCCTTAGGTGTGGATGGCTGTCTTATAGGAACATCTTTTATGAAAACTCAAAATCCGCTTGAGATAATTGGTGAGAGAATATGATAGTAAAGTTTTGTGGTATAAAAAGAGAAGAAGATGTTAAATACTGTAACTTACTAAATCCCACTATGATAGGTTTGATCTTTGCCCAGAGTCCAAGAAAAGTTGAAGAGGATATTGCAAAGAGATTGTTGAAAATGAAAAGTCCTCCTATAAAATCTGTTGGAGTTTTCAAAGACCAGGCTCTCAGCGAAGTTTTAAGGATAAGCAGAAAATTAAAACTTGACTTTATACAACTACATGGCAACGAAAATATTGAATTTATCAAATACTTAAAAGGTCAGGGTTTCAAAATTATTAAGGCAGTTGAGGTAGAGGATATAAGCGATATTGAGCGAGCAAGATTCTATAGAGACGTTGTAGACTTTATCCTTCTTGACAAACCGAAAGGGAAAGACATAGATATAGTTCAGCTTGCAAAAAATGCCGATTTTGATTTTATAATTGCAGGTGGAATTACACCTGAAAATGTTGAAAGGTATCTTACACTCAATCCTCTTGGTATTGATGTTAGTTCAGGGATAGAAACAAATGGCTTTAAAGACTTTGAAAAGATGAAGGCTATCATAGAAAAAGCAATAAAATAACAAGGTTGGTGAAGTTAAAAATGGATAGATATTTTGGCAGATTTGGTGGAATGTATGCACCAGAGACATTGATGCCAGCTCTCTTAGAAATAGAAAGAGAGTTTATGAGACTAATTGAAGATGAAGATTTTAAATCTGAATATGAGTTTTATCTCAAAAATTATGTGGGAAGACCATCTCCACTCTACTGGGCAAAAAATTTGAGTAAACACCTTGGTGTGAAGATATACTTAAAAAGAGAAGATCTGAACCACACAGGTGCTCATAAGATAAACAACTGTATAGGCCAGGCACTTTTAGCAAAGCACATGGGGAAAAAACGGCTCATTGCTGAAACGGGTGCAGGTCAGCATGGTGTTGCAACAGCTACAGTTGCAGCACTTTTTGGCATGGAATGTGAGATATTCATGGGAGAAGAGGATGCAAAGAGGCAGTATCATAATGTGCAAAGAATGAAGATGCTTGGCAGTAGTGTCAGAGTAATTGACAAAGGTAGCAAAACTCTAAAAGATGCTATAAATGAAGCAATGCGTGACTGGAGCGAGACGTATGATTATACATTTTATCTTTTTGGTACTGCTGCAGGACCACATCCCTTTCCTCGTATTGTAAAGTATTTTCAAAGTGTTATTGGCAGGGAAACAAAAAAGCAGATTTTAGAGCAAGAGGGAAAACTACCTGACTATGTTTTTGCATGTGTAGGTGGTGGGTCAAATGCAATTGGTATTTTTTCTGCCTTTTTAGATGAACCAGGAGTAAAGCTGATAGGTGTTGAAGGTGCAGGTGAAGGGGTGAATACTGGAAAAACTGCTGCAACACTTTGTAGTGGTTCTGTTGGTATACTACATGGTGCAAAGACGTATGTATTACAAGATGCAGAGGGGCAGATTTTAAATACACACTCAATTTCAGCAGGGCTTGACTATCCAGGGGTTGGTCCTGAACATGCTTATTTGAAAGAGATAGGGAGAGTTGAGTATGTCGGGATAGAAGATGAAAGTGCAGTTGAGGCGTTTTTGCTTTTGTGTAAGCTGGAAGGGATTATTCCTGCTTTAGAGAGTTCTCATGCCATTGCAGAGGTTGTAAGAAGGGCAAGAAATGGTATGTTTAAAAAGGATGATGTAGTTGTTATAAATCTTTCTGGAAGAGGAGATAAAGATATTGCCACTATTTTACAATTTTGGAGGGAAGATTAAAGGTGAATTTGGTTGATAAGAAATTTGAGGAGCTAAAATCAAAAGGGAAAAAGGCATTTATAGGCTATACAACATTTGGCTATCCAACTAAGGAGAAAACTCTTGATTATATAAAGCTTATCTATTCTTATGTAGATGTTTTGGAGCTTGGCTTCCCATTTTCTGACCCTATTGCAGATGGTGAGGTTATTCAAAGAGCATCTGTTAAGGCTTTAAGAGAGGGTATAAAATTAGACCATCTTTTTTACAGCATAGAAAAGTTCAAAGAGGACAAACCTGTTGCTATTATGCTTTATGCAAACACAGTTTACAAAAGAGGAATTGAGAAGTTTTTTAAAGACTGTAATGATTTTGGTGTAGATGCAGTGATTATACCTGATGTTTCGTACGAAGAAAGCGCTGAGTTTAAGGCTGCTTGCAGAGAAAATGGAGTGCATTATATTGACCTTGTATCTATAAGCTCAATTGAAAGAGCAAAAATGATTGCAAGCTCAGCAAAGGGATTTGTTTACTGTGTTTCAAGAAAAGGTGTTACAGGCTTTAAAGGTGAGATTGACAAAAACATTTATGAACTATTAAGTGAACTAAAAAAAGTTACTTCAACACCTCTTGCTGTAGGGTTTGGAATCAAGAGCAAAGAAGATGTACTGAGGCTTAAAGAAATAGCAGACGGCATTGTTATCGGAAGTGCTATTATAAATAAGATTGATGAGGGAAAGGAAAATTTAGCAAGTTTCTTAGAAACAATTAGAAGTGTTTTATAAAAAAAAACAAAAACTAATAGGGCTGCATATCAGTTTTTTTTTGGCTGCTGATATGAAGCCCTTTTTTAAATTATTTCATATTCTCCCTAAACACACAAACACCATAATAGCCTTATGTGCATGGAGCCTGTTTTCGGCCTCATCAAAAACTTTGGATTGAGGGCCGTCAATAACCTCATGGGCGACTTCAAAACCTCTATAAGCAGGAAGACAGTGCAAAAATATTGCATCCTCCTTTGCAAGTTTCATTAGCTCTTGAGTTACCTGGTAACCTTCAAAATCTTTTATCCTCTTTTCTTTTTCCTCTTCTTGTCCCATTGAAACCCATGTGTCTGTGTAGACAACATCAGCATCTTTTACAGCCTCTTTTGGATTGTCGGTAAATATGAGGTTACTGCCACTTTTGTTTGCTTCATCTTTAGCAAAATCAACGATATCTTGTTTTATCTCATAGCCTTTTGTGGTTGCAACTGCGATGTCCAGACCTAATTTGCTGGCTCCGACTAAAAGCGTTGCTGCAACATTATTTCCATCGCCAACATAGGCAATCTTCAAATCTTTTAGTCTTCCTTTTTCCTCAAAGATTGTCTGAAAATCAGCTATTATCTGAGTTGGGTGATAGTCATCTGTAAGACCATTTATAACAGGGATTGAAGAATACTTTGCAAACTCCTCAACCTCACTTTGAGCATATGTTCGAATTACAATCAAATCAAGATACCTTGACAAAACCTTTGCAGTGTCTTCTATTGTCTCCCCACGACCAAGCTGCAAATCATTTTTACTAAGATAGAGTGAATATCCACCCAGCTGATTAATTCCCACTTCAAATGATACCCTTGTTCGAGTAGAGGCCTTGGTAAAGATAAGACCCAAGGCCTTGTGTTTAAGGTAAGGAAAGAAAAAGCCTCTTTTAACTTCACTTTTTAGCCTACAAGCAAGGTCAACCAAGTACAATATCTCATCTTTTGTCAATTCATTTAAGGAAAGAAAATGTCTCATACTGTTTCATCCTTTCTCCTTTGAATAACTCATTTAAACAGTAGATATCTCTTTCAAGCTCATCAAGTGAAGTCAGCACGTCTACATAGTAAGTTGCTGTATCTATTGAGGTCAAGGTAGTGATACCAAACTCAACTGAAAGTCTTCGCATTTTGAACCCAAATTCGTAATTTGAATCTTTTGATGGAATGTTTATAATAAATGAAAATTTGTCTTCCATAAGCATTTTTTCAGCGGTTTTCTCATCTATAAACTGAACATTTAAACCTTTCACAATATTTTTCATACTTTCGGGCAGATATACTCTATAGTTTATTTCATACAGTTTTCTTATAATCTGCAAAATTGAATCTCTTTCACTCTCAGGTGCCATGATAAAACAACTACCCTTTTTTACAAACTTATGATTTGATGCAACAAAAGCTTTGTAAAGAGCAACCTTAAGATTTTTAGAAATTCCAAGTACCTCACCTGTTGATTTCATCTCTGGTCCTAAATACGCATCTACTTTTGAGAGTTTTGAGAATGAAAATACAGGTGCTTTTACTGCGAAAAAGTCAGGCTCTTTTACAAGGCCAGTTTTATATCCTAAGTCTTTGAGTTTTTTGCCAAGTATCAATTTTGTAGCAATTTTTATCATTGGAATTCCTGTTACTTTGCTCAAGATTGGTACAGTCCTGCTTGCTCTTGGATTTACCTCGATGACATATACATTTTCATCCTTGTCAATTACAAACTGGATGTTAAAAAGTCCAACAACTTTGAGGGCACGTGCAAGCTTTATTGTATAATCAACAATCTTTTCTTTTACCCTTTCTGAAAGGGTATGAGGTGGGAAGACTGCCATGCTGTCGCCTGAGTGAACGCCAGCTCTTTCAATGTGTTCCATGATACCAGGGATTAGAACATCTTCACCATCAGAGATTCCGTCAACCTCTGCCTCTTTGCCAAGAATATACTTGTCAATCAAAATAGGGTGTTTTATAGAAATTTCCATTGCTGCTTTAATGTACCTTTCAAGTTCTTGCTTGCTGTAGACTATCTCCATTGCCCTCCCACCAAGTACATAAGAGGGCCTAACCAACACAGGATAGCCAATCTGCTCTGCTACCTTAATTGCATCCTCTAAGTTGTAGGCAGAACCTCCTTGAGGATAAGGGATTCCAAGAGTTTTTAAAAGGTTCAAAAATTTGTCTCTGTCCTCAGCGATGTCAATACTTTCCATTGATGTTCCTAAAATCTTTACTCCATTTTTAGCAAGGTAAGAAGCCATATTGATGGCGGTCTGGCCACCAAATTGCACAATTATACCCATTGGCTTTTCCTGTTTTATAATGTCAAGCACACACTCTTTTGTAAGCGGCTCAAAAAAGAGCTTGTCAGAAGTATCAAAGTCTGTTGAAACAGTTTCAGGATTGTTATTTATTATTATTGCCTCAACACCTTCTTCTTTGAGTGCGAATATTGAATGCACACAACAATAGTCAAATTCAATGCCTTGCCCAATTCTAATAGGACCAGAGCCAATAACTATTGCTTTTTTGTTTGAGCTAACTTGAAGGTCGGTTTCACTTTCATATGTTGAGTAGAAGTAAGGGGTTTTTGCCTCAAACTCACCAGCACATGTATCAACCATCTTGAAGGAAGGTTTTAATTTGCACTTTTCTCTTATTTCAATTACATCATCTACATCCTCTTTTAAAAGGTTGGCAATGTATGAATCGCCAAAACCAAGCCTCTTTGCCTTTTTCAAAAGGTCGTATGGCAAAGAGTCAAGATCATACTTTTTTAGTTGTTTTGACATCTCTACAATGTTTTTGAATTTTTGTATAAAGAATAAATCAATTTTGCTAAGTTCACTTAAAATTTTGCAGTCATAATTTCTTGCCAATGCTTCGCAGATCGCAAATACCCTCTCATCATTAGGTATTTTTATATACTCTAAAAGCTCATCATCCTGCATTTCTTCAAATTTCTTAAGTCCAAGCTGGTAGTTGATTTTCACATCTAAGGAGTCTATTGCCTTTAAAAATGCTTCTTCAAATGTTCTTCCGATTGCCATTACCTCGCCTGTTGACTTCATCTGTGTTCCTAATCTTCTATCAGCTTTTTCAAACTTGTCAAAAGGCCAACGAGGAACTTTTACAACTACATAGTCAATTGAAGGCTCAAAACTTGCATATGTGTTTTGTGTGATTGGATTGATTATCTCGTCAAGTGTAAGACCTATTGCAATCTTTGCTGCAATTCTGGCAATCGGGTAGCCTGTTGCTTTTGATGCTAAGGCAGAAGACCTACTTACCCTTGGATTTACTTCAATAACAACATATTCCATGCTGTTTGGATTTAGAGCAAACTGAACATTGCAGCCACCTTCGATTTTGAGACTTCTGATAATATTTATTGCAGCGCTTCTTAGCATCTGATATTCTTTATCAGAAAGAGTCTGCGAAGGAGCAACAACAATGCTGTCGCCCGTGTGAATTCCAACTGGGTCAATGTTTTCCATGTTGCATACGGTAATACAGTTGTCTTGGCTATCTCTCATTACTTCATATTCTATTTCTTTCCAACCAAGAACGCTTTGTTCTATCAAAACCTGGTGAATTAGAGAAAGTTTCAATCCTTTACTTGCGATGTATTTGAGTTCTTCTTCATTATAAGCAATGCCGCCACCTGTACCACCAAGAGTATATGCAGGACGGACAATTACAGGGTACCCAACCTCTTTTGCAAATTCTAAAGCTTCCTCAACATTGTGTGCAATGGTACTCTTTGGTACAGGCTCGCCTATCTCAAGCATTGTCTTTTTAAAAAGCTCTCTGTCTTCAGCTTTTTTGATTGTTTCTAATGATGTTCCTAAAAGTTTTACGTTGTATTTTTCAAGCATTCCAGCCTCAGCTAATTCAAATGCCATGTTTAAAGCAGTCTGTCCACCAAGGCCTGCCAAAAGTCCCTGTGGTCTTTCCTTTTTTATTATTTCTTCAATATAGTCAACAGAAATTGGCTCAATATACACTCTGTCAGCTATTTCAGTATCTGTCATAATTGTTGCTGGATTTGAGTTGACAAGTACAACTTCTATTCCTTCCTCTTTTAAAGCACGGCAGGCCTGAGTTCCTGAGTAATCAAACTCAGCAGCCTGCCCAATTACAATTGGTCCAGAGCCAATGATTAAAACCTTTTTTATATCTTCTCTCTTTGGCATCTTTTGCTACACTCCATTCAAAAGCTTTGTATATTGGTCAAAGATGTATTTTGAGTCATGTGGACCAGGACTTGCCTCAGGATGGTATTGAACAGAGACAATAGGAAGGTCTAAATGGGCAAACCCTTCAACAGTTTTGTCATTGACGTTTATATGGGTTATCTTTATTTTGTCGTATTCTTTGTACTCAATTGCATAGTTGTGATTTTGCGATGTAATGTAGACTTTGCCAGTTGTAAAGTCTTTTACAGGATGATTTCCACCATGATGGCCAAATTTTAGCTTATATGTCTTAAGTCCTAAACAAAGGCCCAAAAGCTGATGCCCTAAACATATTCCAAGGATAGGCTTTTTGAGACTTATAATACTTTTTAGAGTATCAAATATCTCTTCAAGATCGGTAGGGTCGCCTGGACCGTTTGAAAACACAAATCCATCAGGATTTATCTTCATTAGCTCATCAAGTGAAGCATTGTATGGAAAAACATACAAGTCTAACCCTCTTTTTGATAGCTCTCTTAATATATTCTGTTTTATTCCAAAGTCAAGGACAGCAACTCTCTTGCCATTTCCTTTTATTCTATACATTTCCTTTGTTGAAACCTCTTTTACCAAATAAGGTTTCTGGTTCTTGTATTCTGCAATTTTATTCAAAAGAAGTTCTTTGTTATCAGTCTCTGTTGATATTATCCCAAACATTGAGCCTTTGTTTCTTATATGCTCTGTAATTGCACGTGTGTCGACACCTTCAATTGCAACTATGTTATGCTCTTTTAGGTATTCGTCTAACGTCTTTTTTGATCTAAAGTTAGAAGGTGTTTTACATGCTTCTCTTACAATAAAACCCTCAACGTGAGGCTTGTATGATTCAACATCTTCATCATTTATACCATAATTTCCTATTAGAGGATAGGTCATTGTGACAATCTGACCGTTGTAAGAAGGGTCTGTGAGTACCTCTTGGTAGCCTGTCATACATGTATTGAAGACAACCTCACCAATTGTTTCCCCTTCTGCACCAAGTGATATTCCTTCAAATGTAAGTCCATCTTCTAAAACAAGTATTGCCTTCTTCATAATCATTCTCCTTTTTGACTTTTTGTATATAAGAGTACCAAAATAGCTTTTCAACTTCAATACTTAAATGTTGTCAGATAAATTATATCTCAAAGTGAATAAAAATACAACAACAATTTTATTTTTATTCGAAATTGACATTATAGTTTTTTGCCCAGAAGTCGAGTTGTACAATGTATCCAAAAAACTGAGGAAGTGTCATCAACTGACCAAACCATGGTTTTTCAAATGTAAAGTTAGGATTATCCAAAATTTCTTTGAGTTCCTCTTTATTGATAATTTCAAAGATAGGTGAAGAAGAGTTCACGATATTTTCAACCTTTTCTCTTACGTTTTTTAGATATCTTGGGTTATAGGTTTTTGGATAAGGGCTTTTTTTACGACTTCTTATAATCTCAGGTATAACCTTGTCAAATGCGCTTCTTAAAAGTCCTTTTTCTGTATTGCCAAGATATTTTATTTTCCACGGAATGTTGTAGAGAAGTTCAACAAGCCTGTAGTCTGCAAACGGGACTCTTACCTCAAGAGAGTTTATCATGCTCATTCTGTCTTTTCTATTTAAAAGTGTAAGCATGAACCACTTTACATTTAAATAATAGAGTGTTCTATGTCTTAGCTCTTCTTCTGAATCAGATTCTGGCGAGATAACATTTGAAACTGATTGCTGATATTTAGAATTTACGTATTCTTTTAGCTCATCTTTTGAATATTTTTGAGACAAAAGCTTTGCCCTAAAATCCAAAGATGGTGACCATGGAAAAGTTTTGACATCTTTGTAGTCACTGCTCCAATACCATGGATATCCGCCGAAAATCTCATCAGAACATTCCCCAGAAAGAGCTACTTTCGCATATTTCCTTACTTCTTTTGTAAACAACAAAAGAGATGAGTCAATGTCAGCCATGCCTGGAAGGTCGTTTGCAACTGTGGCTTGATAGAGATTTTCTGAAAGCTGGTCATTGTCAATCTCAACCAGTGTGTGTTCTGTGCCAATTTCTTGTGAGGCCATCTTTGCAAAGTCTGTGTCGAGCGTCGGCTGGAATCTGTTAAATGTGTAATACCGCTTATTTTCCTTATAATCAATAGAGAATGTCTTTAAAGTTTTGCCTTCATTTTTCAATGCTATAGCTGCAACAGTCGTAATAATTGTAGAGTCAAGCCCACCAGATAAAAAAGAACAAATTTCAAAGTCAGATACAAGCTGTCTTTTAATAGCATCAATAACAAGATTTTTAACCATTTCTTTAATTTCATCAATATTTTTATCAAGATTTTGAGGTATTAAGTTCCAATATTCTTTTATTGTGATGCCTTTTTGATTGTATATAACATAGTAGGCAGGTGGCAACTCTATTATGTCTTTAAAGATGGAACAGAAAGGCGACCTTGCAGGACAAAGCCCTATGAGTTCATACACTCCTTCTTTGCTAACTACAGGAGATATAATTGGGTGTCTCAAAATTGCCTTGATTTCTGAAGCAAATATGAAGTTGCCATTTTTTAAAGAAAAGAACAGGGGTTTTACTCCTAAGTGGTCCCTAGCTAAAAATAGTTCTTTGGATGTTTCGTTATATATTGCGAAGGCAAATATTCCATTAAAGTACTTTACACATTCTTCTTTCCAATGAATATATGAGGTTAGAAGCACTTCTGTATCAGAATAAGAAGTAAATGTATACCCCAGCGTTTTCAGTTCTTTTCTCAGTTCTGGAGTGTTGTACAGCTCTCCATTGTACACTATTATATATTTTTGTCCATTATGTTCTTTAATCATTGGTTGTTTTCCACCTTCAGGATCGATTATTGTAAGCCGTCGATGTCCTAAAAGCGCGTTTTGGGAGATATAAAAACCCCATTCATCAGGTCCACGATGTAAAAGAGAGTCTGTCATGTTCTTTATAATGTTTTTAGAGTTTGTAATGTCTTTCCAATAGCATATCCAGCCGCTAATTCCACACATTATATCCTCCTTATATGGAAGATGGAAAGAAATTTCAATTACAATATATTAAACTATCATCAAATTTGTGATTTCAAGTGGTTTTGTAATCCTAAAGCTTCTTTTAATATCTTTTAAGTTATTGACATCTCCGGCAAGTTGGTTTATAATAAATCTTGCTTTGAGAAAAAAGTAAATTTAAAAAATGCGGAAGGGTGTCCGAGTGGTTTAAGGAGCTGGTCTTGAAAACCAGTGACCCGCTTACGCGGGCCGTGGGTTCGAATCCCACCCCTTCCGCCATTAATTTTTTTAGAGAGATTTTTTTATGAAATGACATAATAAAAGGGCTTGCAAGTCTTCAGATAGATAGTGTAATATTATAATTGAGCATGATGTATTAAGACCATTGATAGAGTGGTCTTTTTTTATTAACACTCCTATTTTTTGCTTGTAACACTTTCAAGTGGATTTTTAAAAAGCATTCCTAATATTTCTACAATTTTTTTGATAAAATAACTAAATAGAGAATACAATATACAACATCTGACTATTTAATTACATCATTGTGAAAGGTGTGGAATGAATTGATACTAAAGGCTTATGCAAAAATCAACTTAACATTGGATGTGCTTTCAAAAAGAGATGACGGTTACCATGAAATCAGAACAATAATGCAAACAGTGGATTTGTATGATATAATCAATATTGAAAAGATAGAAGAAGATAGTATAATTGTTACAACCTCAAGTGAAAACATTCCAACTGACAATAAAAACCATGCTTACATTGCTGCATCCCTTGTCAAAGAACGTTTTGGTGTAAAAGAAGGAGTTAAGATACATATTCAAAAGAATATTCCAATTTCAGCAGGCTTAGCAGGTGGTAGCACTGATGCTGCGGCAGTTTTAAGAGGGCTAAATGAACTATTTGGCTTGAATTTAAGTCAAAATGAGCTAATTGAATTGGGAAGAGAAATTGGAGCTGATGTTCCATTTTGTTTAGTTGGTGGCACAGCACTTTGTGAAGGGATAGGTGAAAAGGTTACAAAGCTAAAGGCAGCACCAAAAATGAATATACTGATAGCAAAGCCAGAGGTGTATGTGTCAACTCAAGCTGTTTATGAGGCTCTTGATCTAAGCAAAGTCAAAAAAAGACCCAATACGGATGCGATGATTGCAGCAATTGAAGAGGGTAATATTCGAGAGATTGCAAAGAATTTGTGTAATGTGTTAGAAACTGTTACTGTCAATCAGTATCCTGTGATAAACAGAGTTAAAGATATTATGAGAAACAACAGTGCACTTGGTACAGTCATGACTGGAAGTGGGCCTGCTGTGTTTGGAATATTTAGCAACAGATATGATGCTCTAAAGGCTGCTGACAGGCTTAAAGTCTTTATCAAGGAGATAATCTTGACAACCACGTGTGAAAACGAATTTTTCAGTAATCAGAAGTAGGAGTTGTGAGAAAAATGAATGAAAAAAATGATTCACACTATTTTTTAATAGAAAACTATAAGCCTTTGAGGGAGATTGTGTTTGAAAAACTTAGAGATATGATTGTTAATGGAGATTTGAGACCTGGCCAGAGACTGATGGAAATAAAACTTGCAGAGATGCTTGGTGTTTCAAGAACACCAATAAGGGAAGCTATTAGAAAACTCGAGTTAGAAGGACTTGTTGTGATGCTTCCCCGAAAAGGCGCTTATGTTGCGGATATTTCTAAGAAAGAGATTATGGATGTCTTAGAAATTAGAGCTGCTTTGGATAAATTAGCAGCAGGCCTTGCAACTCAAAGGATGACAAAATCAGAAAAAGAAGACCTCAAAAAAGTACTTGCCTCGTTTGAAAAAAATTTTAAATTGGGTAACATCGAAGGAATGATAACTGATGATATTAAATTGCACGATATAATTTATATAGGAGCAAAAAATGAAAAACTACAACATATAATAAATAATCTGCGTGAACAGATTACAAGATTTAGAATCATCTATTTAAAGGAAATATACAGAAAAAATGAAAAACTATTAAACGAGCATAGAGAGATTGTAGATGCAATTTTAAGTGGTGATGTAGAAAAAGCCCAGAAGGTAGCAGAAGAACATATAAAGAATCAAGAGATAGAACTTATTAAAAGTATAAAATTTTAATAAAAAAGGTGAAAATTATGATAAATGCTGTAATATTAGCGGGGTCTGATAAGAACAAATCAGGGACCCCTTATGAATGCAAAGCATTGATAAAGCTAAATGATAAGTTCATGATTGAATATGTATTAGATGCTGTATGTAGCTCAAAGTATATCTCACGAATAGTTGTTGTGGGACCAAGCAAACTTAAAGAGATGTTGGGGGAAAAGTATCCAAGGGTAGAATTTGTGGAAGAAGATTCTTCAATAATGAGAAATGCGAAAAAGGCAATTGAGTATTTAAATGACACAAAAAAAATTTTATTTTTAACCTCAGATTTGCCATTTATAACTGCTGAAGCGATAGACCATTTTATTGAGGAATCAATAAAAACAGGTGCCGATATTTGCTATCCTATTGTTGAAAAAAGTATAAATGATGAGAAGTACCCTCAAATGAAAAGGACGTATGGTACTGTAAAAGAAGGGACGTTTACTGGAGGAAACGCAATAATAATCAATCCTTCTATATTTGACAGGTGCTATAGTCTTGCCGAAAAACTTGTAGAAAAGCGTAAAAACCCTATTGCAATGGCAAGATTGATAGGGCCAACTATTCTTTTGCTCTTTTTGACAAAAAAACTTTCAATCAAAAAGGTGGAAAAGAGAGTTTCAAAGGTTTTTAAGGTTAAAGCAAAGGCCATAATTTCTACATATCCTGAAATTGGGCAGGATGTTGACAAGGATTCTGATTTGACTGTGGCAAAGTTCTATCTTGAGAAAAAAAGATAGAATTCCTATTGAAATTGTGGTATAATATTAACATGTCAATATCCAAATGAAGGAGGCAAAAGAGATGCCAAGAATAACTACTGATACAATTATTGCTGATGTGCTCAGAATTGACAGAGGAACAATTCCTATATTTTTAAACAATGGACTTCATTGTTTAGGATGCCCATCAGCACAAGGTGAGAGCATTGAAGAAGCTTGTGCACTTCATGGGATAGACGCACAAAAGCTTGTTGATGAGCTAAATGAGTATCTCAAGAGTAAGGGACTTTTAGATTAAAAAACTCTTTACATCTTCAAAAAATAGTATTAAAATATAATTGCGATGCGGGTGTAGTTCAATGGTAGAACACCAGCTTCCCAAGCTGGTAGCGTGGGTTCGATTCCCATCACCCGCTCCAAACTTTGAGAATAAAGGGGTAAAAAGCCCCTTTATTTTTGTAAATGCCCACGTAGCTCAGTAGGTCAGAGCGTCACCTTGGTAAGGTGAAGGTCGGGAGTTCGAATCTCCTCGTGGGCTCCATTTAGTTATTGACAATTTTAATTGTTTATGATAGATTTAAAAAGTCAAACAAAAAAGGTTTATTTTTTTTTGCTAATTTTTCGATCTGATAAGTAAAAGGGAACACAGTAATACAAATCTTAAAAAGAGTAAAAAGTAGCTTTTTCAAAGGTTTTCTATGTGGAGGTGAATAGAATAAGATGGCTGCAAAAGGGGCGAGAATGATAATCCATCTTGAATGTACAGAGTGCAAGCACAGAAACTACACAACTGAGAAGAACAAGAAGAACGATCCTGATAGACTTGAACTCAGAAAATACTGTAAATTTTGCCGGAAACACACCGTTCATAGAGAAACCAAATAGGAGAAAGAGGATGTGTGGATAATGGTGGAGAAGAAGAAAATAGAGAGGCCTGCTGTAAAACCTAATGCTAATAGAAAAAAGGTAACATTTAAAGAATGGTGGGCAAAAACAGTAAAGTTTTTTAGAGATGTCAAAATTGAAATGAAGAAGGTTGTATGGCCTTCTCAGAAACAGGTTATTAAGCATACTGTTGTTGTTTTGACATTTACATTATTTTTTACAGTCTTCATTTTGCTTGCAGATGTGATATATGAACAGCTTATTTTCAAGTTCTTACTAAAGATAAGATAATCAACCTATTTATTATGAATCAATTAAAGAAAAAGGAGGGCGGGCTTTTAGCCCTTCAAAATGAGCGATAAAAGAGCAAAATGGTATGTTGTTCATACCTATTCTGGGTATGAGAACAAAGTTAAAGCAAATTTGGAGAAGATAATTGAAAATAGAAATCTTTCTGATAAAATATTAGATATTAGAATTCCGACAGAAATTGTGACAGAGATTAAAGATGGTAAAAAGGTTGTAAAGGAAAAAAAGAAGTTTCCTTCTTATGTGCTAATAAAGGCTGTAATGGACAATGACATTTGGTATACAATTAGGAATGTAAGAGGTGTAACTGGGTTTGTCGGACCTGAATCCAAACCTACGCCTCTTACTGATGAAGAGATTGAAGCAATGGGTATAAAAGAAGAGGTTGTTGAAATATTTGACATTGAAGTGGGAGATAATGTAAAGGTTATTTCTGGTCCGTTTGCAGATTTTTATGGACCTGTTATTGAGATAAACAAGGAAAGAAAAAAAGTAAAGGTAATGCTGAACTTGTTTGGACGAGAAACTCCTGTTGAATTTGATTATCACCAAGTAGAAAAGTTTTAACATTGACAAAAAAAGATGTAGGAGGTGATAGACTAACATGGCGAAAAAGGTTTTAACCCAGATTAAACTTCAGATTCCTGCAGGAAAAGCAACACCAGCACCACCTGTTGGACCAGCATTAGGTCAGCATGGTGTTAATATTATGCAATTTTGCAAGGAGTTTAATGAAAGAACAGCAAAAGATGCTGGGCTGATTATTCCAGTGGTTATAACAGTATATTCTGATAGATCATTTACATTTATAACAAAGACACCGCCAGCATCAGTTTTGCTAAAGAAGGCTGCGGGAATTGAAAGTGGTTCACCAAAGCCAAACAAGCAAAAGGTTGCTACTTTGAAAAGAGAGGTAATTAGAAAAATTGCTGAACAAAAGATGCCAGACTTGACTGCTGCATCCTTAGAAGCAGCAATGAGGACTATTGAAGGTACTGCAAAGAGCATGGGAATTGTTGTAGAAGATTAATTTATCCTCGCACAGATGTTTTTAGATGTGGGAGGTTATTTTAAAGTAGCCGCAAATACCACAAAGGAGGTTTTAAAGTAACAATGTTCAGAGGCAAGAAGTATCAAGAAGCAGCAAAACTTGTTGACAAAACCAAGTTATATGACCCAGAAGAAGCTATTGACTTGGCTTTAAAGACTTCTTATGCTAAATTTGACGAAACAGTTGAAGTACATGTCAGATTAAATGTTGACCCAAGACATGCAGATCAGCAGGTAAGAGGTACAGTTGTCCTTCCGAACGGCACTGGAAAAAATGTAAGAGTCCTTGTATTTGCAAAAGGTGACAAGGCAAAAGAGGCTGAAGAAGCAGGTGCTGATTATGTAGGTGCAGAAGAGCTTGTTGCAAAGATTCAAAATGAAGGTTGGACAGATTTTGATGTATGCATTGCAACACCTGATATGATGGGCTTGGTTGGAAGGCTCGGTAAAGTATTAGGTCCTAAAGGTCTTATGCCAAACCCAAAATCAGGAACAGTAACAATGGATATTGCAAAAGCTGTCAAGGAAGCAAAGGCTGGTAGAGTGGAGTTTAGGCTTGACAAGACGGCGATAATTCACTGCCCGATTGGGAAGGTTTCATTTGGTAAAGAAAAACTTCTTGAGAACTACCGAACACTTATGGATGCAATAATTAAAGCAAGACCAGCTGCAGCAAGGGGCCAGTTTATAAAGAGTATTACAGTTGCAACTACAATGGGTCCTGGCATAAAGATTAATCCATTAAAACCGCTATAATTTTTATAAAGATTAAAAAGTGAATATGCTACAACCGAAGACAGTAGGTGCAAAGCACTTTTTTAAAAGTGCTTTGCTTAAAGTTTGCCTACCGAGGTTGTAATTATTAACTCCGTCGGCTAACAAAAGCTTTTTTAAGTAGTATTGTTAGCCGAATGGAAGGGTAATTACAGCCTCTTTAAGGTAAACTTAAAGAGGCTTTAATAATTTTTATGGCTAGGAGGTGAGTTTATTGCCAAAATCAAGAGCATTGAAAGAGCAGCTTTTAAATGAGTACAAAGAAAAGCTCTCGAAGGCAAAAGCGGGTGTTATTGTTTGTAATCATGGAATTACAGTTGAACAGGACACAGCTTTGAGAAAAAAGCTCAGAGAAGCAGGAGTGGAATACAAAGTAGTAAAGAAAACGTTATTTACCTTTGCAGTAAGAGAAAACAACTTGTCAGAGCTTGAACAGTTTTTTGAAGGACCAATTGCAATTGCACTTTCTTATGATGATCCTGTAAAGGTTGCAAAGGTTTTAAAAGAAGGTGCAAAAGACCTTGAAAAGTTAGAAATTAGAGGCGGATTTATTGAAGGGAAAGTAATTTCTGCAAAAGAGGTTGATGCACTTTCAAAACTTCCGTCAAAGGAAGAACTTGTGGCAAAGATGCTCGGTGGCTTGAATGCACCTATGTCTGGGCTTGTTTATGTACTCTCTGGTACTATTCGAAAGCTTGTTCTGGCACTCGATGCTATTGCTAAAAAGCAGAGTGCTTAACATAAATAAAAAAATTTTAAAATGGGAGGTTGTTTAAAGATGGCAAGCGAAAAGGTTCAAAAATTAATTGAAGAGATTAAGACATTAACAGTTTTAGAACTTTCTGAAATGGTAAAAGCATTAGAAGAAGAATTTGGTGTTACAGCAGCAGCTCCAGTTGCTGTTGCAGCAGCTCCAGTTGCAGGTACTCAGGCAGCAGCTCCAGCAGCTGAGGAGAAGACAGAGTTCAATGTTATCTTAGCAGATGCAGGTAGCGATAAAATTAAAGTTATCAAAGTTGTAAGAGAGATTACTGGTCTTGGTCTAAAAGAGGCAAAGGACCTTGTTGATGGTGCTCCAAAGCCAATTAAAGAGAATGTTTCAAAAGACGAAGCTGAGCAGATTAAGAAGAAGTTAGAAGAAGTTGGTGCAAAGGTTGAGCTCAAGTAATGCAGATAGCATAAAAAAAGGGGTTTTTTAAAAAGGGTGGGAAGGTTTTTCTTCCTACCCTTTTTAATTTTGTGGTGAAATTTTACTGAGATTGTGGTATTATAGAAACATACGAGATTGTTTTTATAATAATGTAAGTTTAAAAGATTATCAAAAGAAAGGTTGAGGCGAAGAAAATGAATGAAAAGTACTTAGAAATTGTACAAAAGATAAATGAGCTCACGTCTACAATGTCAGAGGCTTTCAACCACATTGTAAATGTCCAGATTCCAGAGCTCAGGTTTGAAGATTCTTTCTACCTTCTGAATGATATTATTGAGGCCTTCTTGAGTATTTCAAATGCCTTGAGGATAATTCAAAATGAATTTGACGTGTTAAATGTTATACTTTTGGAAAATGATCTGCAAGAAAATTTAGAAGAGCTTCTTGATCTTTATAAAGAACCTGTTGAGGAAAGACTTTTGAAAAAATATAAAGATGACATAATTCCATTGTATGAAAAATGGCAAAACGAGCTTTTGATCTCTATTAATAAATATCAGGCTTAAGAAATTCAAAAGCTCAAAAAGATATCTGAAAGACTTAAATGAAAAACAAAGGGGCTGCACAAGAGGAACCTGCAAGCCCTTTTTTAATTAAAATCTCCTGCTCTTTTTCATTTTTCAAAGTATTTAAACTGTGATGTGTACAAGTTATAATAGAAACCTCTTTTTTCAAGAAGTTGTTGATGGTTTCCCTCTTCCACAATCTGTCCATTGTGTATTACGAATATCCTATCAGCATTTCTGATTGTTGAAAGTCTGTGAGCAATAATAATTGAAGTCCTACCTTTAGTAAGTTTTTCAATAGCCTCTTGAATAAGGACTTCTGTTTGAGTATCCACAGCAGATGTTGCCTCATCCAGTATCAAAATCTTTGGATCTGCTAAGAGAGCTCTTGCAAATGCAATAAGCTGTCTTTGACCGATAGAAAGCCTGCTCCCTCTTTCATTTACTTCAGTATCATAACCATTTTCCATTTTCATTATAAATTCATGAGCATTTACAGCCTTTGCAGCCTTTATTACTTCATCCATTGTAGCGTCAGGTTTTGCATACCGAATATTGTCTGCTACCGTTCCAGAGAATATAAAGGTGTCTTGAAGCATAATTCCCATCTGTTTTCGTAATGACTTTAAGGTTACATTTTTTATATCATGTCCATCAATTAGTATCCTTCCACTTTGTGGGTCATAGAATCTTGCCAGAAGGCTTATTATGGTCGTTTTCCCAGCACCAGTTTCACCAACTAAAGCTATTGTCTCTCCTGGCTTTACTGTAAATGATACGTCTTTTAATACAGGCTTTTCTTCTTCATAAGAAAAGGAGACATTCTCAAACCCAATTTCGCCTTTAATTGGAGGCAAATCATAAGCATGAGGGTCATCTTTTACATCAGGTTGTATATCAAGTATTTCAAATATTCTTTCTGTTGAGGCCATAGCAACAAGAAGCTGATTATAAAAGTTTGAGATGTTGTTTATCGGCTGCCAGAACATACCCATATAATTTGAAAATGCTATAACTGTGCCAAGTGTTGTATATCCTCTTTTCATCATCCATACACCAAATAGAAATATAAGGACAGTTGAAAGTGTTCCTGTAAAGTCAATTGTAGGCCAGAATAGGTTGTTTACCCTGATTGCTTTCATCCATGTATTTTTAAATATAGTGTTGAGCTCTTTAAAAATTTGTAGGTTTGTCTCTTCTCTGACAAAGGCCTGTGTTATCTTCATTCCTTGGATACTTTCGTGTATGTATGCATTCAAAGTGGAAGACTTTTTCCTAACATCTTGCCATCTTACTCTTATAGAGTTTTTCAAAAACATGATTATAACTATCAAAAAAGGAAGAACAAAAAAAGCCACCAACGACAGTTTAACATCAATAGAAAGCATTATTATTATGATAAAAGAAAGACTCAGTGTATCAATCAGCACATTTAAAATACTGTTTGATAAAAGTTCTGATAGAGAATCAACATCATTCATCACTCTTACCATAATCTTCCCAGCAGGGCGGTTGTCAAAAAAGCTAAGAGACAATTTCTGAAGGTGAGTAAAAAGATGCATTCGTATATCTGAGACAACATTGTTACCGAGCTTTGTCATAAAGATTGTACGAATCCTCAGGCTCAGTACATACAAAATCGTCAAGGCAATGTAAAAAGAGGCTTTATAAAAAAGGCCATGGATATTTCTCTTCGGAATGTCAATGTCAATTACAAGCCTTATCAAATAGGGTCCAGCAAGGTTATAAAAAGTAGCAAGAATCATCAATAAAAATGAATACAAAAAGTATTTTTTGTATGGCTTGATGTAACTTAGTAATCTTATAAACTGCCTCCAGTTGAAAGGCTTTGTTATAGGTTCATCTTCTTCAATTCTGAGTCTTTTTGTTGTTGTGCTCAAAGTTTAATCACCTTCTTTTTGTGTACTATAGATGTCTTTGTACTGCTGGACAAAGATGTTATAATATTTGCCTCTTTTTGCCAAAAGCTCATTGTGAGTACCTTGCTCAACTATCTTACCATTTTCAAGATAAAAGATGATATCACAATCTTTGACCATTGAGATTCTGTGAGCAATTATAAAAACAGTACACTCTTTAAAATACTCTTCCAAAGCTTGATGGATAAGATATTCTGTTTCCATGTCAACTGCAGAGGTTGCATCGTCAAGTATTAATATCTTTGGTTTTTTTAAAAGAGCTCTTGCAATGGCAATTCTTTGCTTTTGACCGCCTGAAAGGCCAATTCCTCTCTCCCCAACAAGAGTTTCATATCCTTCTGGGAACTCCATAATAAAATCGTGAGCTTGAGCAAGCTTAGCTGCCTTTACAATATCCTCAAACGTTGCGTTTTCAACACCGTAAGCAATGTTATTAGCAATTGTGTCAGAAAACAAGAAAGTCTCTTGAGGGACGATTGATATTGCGCTTCTTAGTTTTTTTAAGTCATAATCTCTTACATCAACTCCATCCACCAAAACTTTTCCTACTGAAACATCATAAAAACGAGGTATTAGATTTACAAGCGATGACTTTCCTGCACCAGTTGGGCCCATTATGGCTACTTTCATTTTTGGCTTTATCTCAAAATTGATATCTTCTAAAACAACGTTTCCAAAGTGTTTAAAATATACGTTTTCAAATTTAACAGAACCTTCTTTTACTTCATACTGTGTAAGTTTTCCTTTAATTTTGATTGGTGTGTGCAGAAGACTAAAAACTCTTTCGCATGAGGCATTTGCTCTTTCCACCATACTGATAATCCATCCCAAAGACCTAAGCGGCCATACAATTGCCCACAAATAGCCTTGAAATGCCATAAGCGTACCAATTGTGATTGATTTGTTTATGACCATAAAACCCCCCAGCGCAAAGATAATCAAAACAAGCAAAGAGGTCACAGCTTCAATCATCGGGAAAAATCTTCCCCAAATAAGTCCAACTGTGATATTCTGTTCTTTGTAATCTTTATTTGCTGACGAGAACTTTTCAATTTCAAAATCTTCTTGGGAAAATGCCTTTACCACCCTTATGCCAGTTATATTCTCTTGTGTTGCTGTGTTTAGCTTTGAATACTTTTCGCGTATCTTAATAAATTCTGGTCTTATTGTTTTATCAAAAAAGTAAACAAGGACCAACAAAAGTGGAGTTGAAAGTAGCAATGCAAGAGTGAGTTTAACATTTAGAAGGAACATTATTGTAAGTGAGATAGAAAAGTTTAAAGTGTTTTCAACAAGCAGAGATATAGCAGTTGAAAAAAACATCCTGATGCCTTCTAAATCTCCTGTCATACGTGCCATCAGTTCACCTGTTCGTGTTTTATCATAAAATTCATATGTTTGCCTTTGTAAAAATTTGTAAAGACTTTCTCTTAAATCATACAGAATATTTTGGGAAACGTTCTCAAATATATAAGAATGTGTATAACGAATCAGGCCCCTGATAAGACTCACAAGAAGCATACTCATCAAAAGTGGAGCAAGTAGGTTATATTTTCTTTTAGTGATTGCTTCGTCAATTACCATTTTGGAGATATAAGGATTTATCATACCAAGGGATATTGATAAGGCAATTAAAGCAAATCCAATTACTAAAGACTTTTTGTACTTTTCAATATAAGGTGACAGTTTTTTTAAATTATCCACTTAAGCAACACCTTCCAACCTCTGTTTTGTCCTCTCATTTGCAAACTTTTACTACTTTAATACATTATAACCTCACGATTTTTAAAAATAAATATAAGGATTTTAATATTTAGCTCAATTTTTTAAGACACACTTTGTTCATCATAAAAGTTTAAATCTTTTAATAATATTGTTTATAGATACTTGACATGGATGTGGATTTCAGAAATGGTGAATAAGCTACTTGAGTTTCATGGAAGTGGTCTTTCATCTAATGAGGCAGAAAAGAATATTGAAAGATTTGGACTAAACGAGATAGAGCTTGAAAACAAAAAAAGTGCTTGGTCTATATTTTTGAACCAGTTCAAAGACATTTTAGTTGTAATATTAGCTCTTTCTACGGCTGTGTCATTTTTGCTTGGTGAGTTTTTAGACGCTGTAGTTATCTTTTTCTTGATAATCCTAAACGGAATATTAGGATTTGTGCAGGAATTTAGAGCAGAAAGGGCTATAGAATCACTCAAAAACTATGTATCATACAAAGCAAAGGTAATAAGAGATGGGAAAGTAGAACAGATAGAGACAAAATTCGTGACAGTAAATGATATCGTAATCATTGAAGAGGGAGACAGAATTCCTGCAGATGGCATTTTGCTTGAGAACTTCTCATTGTCTGTAGATGAATCAATTTTAACCGGCGAGTCAATGCCGGTTGAAAAGGATATAAAAGAGGAAAACAAGCTTTATATGGGTAGTTATGTTGTTAAAGGCAGAGGTGTAATGAAAGTGACATCAATTGGCCTTGACACGAAAATGGGCAAGATAGCTAAAGCTTTGACAGAGATTGAGGAAACTAAAACTCCGCTACAGATGAGACTTAGCCAGCTTGGAAAGTTATTGGCGTTGGTTTGTCTTAGCATATGTGCCATTATAGTCGTGTTGGGGATTTTAAGAAAACAGAATATCTATGAGATGTTCATGATAGGAATTTCTTTAGCAGTTGCAGCAATTCCAGAAGGGCTTCCTGCTGTTGTGACAATAACTTTAGCAATTGGTGTTCAAAGAATGGCAAAAAAGAATGCCCTTATAAGAAAACTTTCATCAGTTGAAACCTTAGGATGTGTGAACATTATCTGTTCAGATAAAACTGGAACGTTGACAGAAAACAAGATGACAGTTAAAAGACTAGAAACAGTTGATATGAGTATTGAAGTTGAGGGTATAGGATATGACTTAAAAGGAAGGATTCTTTCTAATGGACAGATTGTAAAAAATCAGTTACTTGACTATATAATGATGTGTGCAATTAATTGTAACAATGCTGAATTTGAAGATGGTAAAAATAAACAGTTTAAAGTTTCAGGTGATCCAACAGAGATAGCACTTTTGGTTCTTGCAAGAAAGTATCGAGAAAGCTTTAATAGGGGTGAGAGAATTATAGAAATCCCATTTGATTCTCAGAGAAGGTATATGGGTGTTGTTGTTAAATATGATCAAAATAATATTTTATTTGTCAAAGGGGCTTTTGAAAAGTTAATTGACAAGTGCAAATATTACATGGGTGAGGATGGTACCATAAGACAATTAGGTTATAATGAAAAGCGGATTATCACAAAGAAGAATGAGTCAATGTGTATGTCTTCTATGAGAGTTTTGCTTTTGTGTATGAAATATGGGTCAGAGACGGTGGATGGCATGATTTTATTAGGACTTGTTGGGATGATAGACCCAGCAAAAAGAGGTGTTAAATTGGCAATTGAGAAGGCAAAAAGAGCAGGGGTAAAGACAATTATGATTACAGGTGACCACAAACTGACAGCCTTTTCAATAGCAAAAGAGCTTGGTATCGTATCTTCATTTGAAGAAGTGGTTGAAGGGGAAGAGTTAGAGAAAAATGAAAAAATAGTTGAAAGGAATATCGACAAGATTTCAGTGTTTGCAAGAGTTGACCCATTGCACAAACTAAAGATTGTGAAAATGCTCAAAAAAAAAGGGAATATTATTGCAGTGACAGGTGATGGAGTAAATGATGCGCCGGCAATCAAAGAAGCTGATATAGGAATTGCAATGGGAATAAGTGGTAGTGATGTTACAAAAGAAGCAGCGTCAATGATTTTGCTTGACGATAACTACACAACCATTGTCCATGCAATTGAAGAGGGAAGACTTATATATAACAATATAAGAAAATTCATAAAATACTTACTTGCCTGCAACATTGGAGAAGTTTTGATAATGCTCTTCACCTCCCTTCTAAATCTGCCAATTGCGCTTTTGCCAATGCAAATTTTATGGGTAAATCTTGTGACAGATGGTCTTCCTGCAGCAGCTCTTTCAATGTCAAAAAGAGATGAAAGTCTCATGAGACAAAAGCCAAGACCAAAGAATGAAAGCATATTTGCAGGAGGGCTTTTAAAAGAAATAATTTTAAGAGGTTTTTCAATCGGCTGCTTTGCAACTTTGTCATTTTACATTCCTATTATGAAAGGATATGATATAAAAATGGCAAGAACAGTTGCATTTGCAACACTTGTTTTGTCCCAGCTGATTTATTCATTTGAATGTTCGACACAAAAAAGGAATATCTTCAACATGTTGTTTGGAAATTTATATCTATTATTTAGCGTAATTATATCATTTGTATTATTTTTACTGGTAATATATATACCACAGCTGGGTATAGTATTTGAAGTAAGTCGTTTGGGATATCTTGAGTGGGGGATTATCATAATTTGTTCATTATTTCCTTCTCTGCTTCATTCTATATTTGCAAAAAATATCTAAAGTGATAAAATAATATGAGAAGGTCATTTGATAAAAAAATGTCACATTAAAAATAAAAAACACTGTGAGAAAGGAGATTTGTAAGAGAATGAAGATTGTCATAATTGGAGGCGTTGCAGCTGGAGCATCTGCTGCTACAAAAGCGCGCAGAACTAATGAAAATGCTCAGATTATTCTCTTTGAACAAGGCGAATATGTATCTTTTGCAAACTGTGGACTTCCTTATTATGTTGGTGGTACAATTCCAAAAAGGGAAAGCCTTTTGGTGGTAAGAGAAGAGCTGTTTAGGAAAAGATATAATATTGATGTGAGAGTGCTGTCTCAAGTTACAAAAATCAACCGAGACAGGAAGACAATTACAGTTTTTGATAAGAAAAACAATACGACTTATGAAGAAAGCTATGACAAACTGATTATAGCAACTGGTGCAAGGCCTTTTGTTTTGCCGTTTTTAAAGGATTGTGAAAACTCTTATACCTGCTTTACGCTATATGATGTTGATAAAATTAAAGAAGCTCTCACAAACAAGCCGGTTAAGAAAACTGTAGTAATTGGTGCAGGGTATATTGGTATGGAACTGGCTGAGCAGTTATGTGAGATAGGACTTGAGTGTACAATTGTAGAGTTAAAAGACTCAATCTTGCCACAGTTTGACAAAGAGATGACAAATCCAATTTTGGATACACTAAAGACCAAAGGGATTAAAGTTAAAACTGGGGTTTCTGTAATTGATGCTAAAATTGAAAATGGCATTGTAAAAAAATTAAAACTTTCAAATGGTGAAGAAATAGAATGTGATGCAGTGTTCCAGACAGCAGGGGTAATTCCAAATGTTGAGCTTGCAAAAGAAGCGGGGCTTGAAGTAAACAAAGGTATTGTTGTCAATAGCAAAATGCAAACATCCGACCCTGACATATATGCAGCAGGGGATGCAGTTGAAGTAAAAAGCATTGTAACAGGCAAAAATGTGTGGATACCACTTGCTGGTCCTGCTAACAAACAAGGAAGGGTTGCAGGGTGTAATGCAGCAGGTGGCAGCTTGGAATTCAAAGGAGTTATAGGTAGCTCTATTATTAAGGTGTTTGATTGGGCATTGGCAAAGGTAGGTCTTAGCGAGAATGAATGCAAATCCCTTGGGCTTGACTACAATGTGACAATTGTTCATCCTCTTCACCATGCAGGATATTATCCAGGTGGTAAGCAGCTTTGCATAAAACTCATGTTTGATAACAAAACAGGTAGAATTTATGGTGCAGAGGTTGTTGGCAAAGAAGGAGTGGACAAGCGCGCTGATGTAATTGCCACTGCAATATATGCAGGACTTACAGTATTTGATTTAGAAAACCTTGACCTTGTTTATGCACCGCCTTTCTCTTCAGCAAAAGACCCTGTTATAATGGCAGGAATGACAGCTGCAAATATCATAAGAGGTGAAGTCAAGAATATCTTACCTGATAGAGTATATGACCTTCTTGACAATAAAGAATATTTTATACTTGATGTCAGAACTCCAGAAGAGTATGAATTTGGACACATTAAAGGTGCAGTGAATATTCCAGTTGATGAGCTTAGAGGGAGGATAAATGAGCTTCCAAAAGACAAAAAGATAATTGCTTATTGCGGTGTTGGATTTAGGTCATACCATGCATGTTTGATTTTGAAGGCAAATGGATTTGACTGTCTAAATATGAGTGGTGGCTGGACTTCATGGCGAATGTACTACCCTGATTTGGTAGAGTAAATGGGGGACTTTAAAATGACAACATTTGCTATTGTATGCGCTGCAGGTAGTGGTAAAAGGTTTGGGGGTAACACCCCCAAACAATTTTTATTTTTAAAAGATAAGATGATAATTGAATATTCACTTTCTGTATTTGAAAACTCACCTTTTATAGACGGTGTTATAATTTTAATTCCAAACGGTTATAAAGAGATTGGAGATCTACTCAAAGGAAAATACAAGAAAGTGCTCTTTTGGGATTATGGAGAAGATGAGAGAGCAAAGACAGTGAAAAAAGGCCTTGAACTTGTAAAGGGTATGTGTGATTTTGTTGCTATACACGATGCTGCCCGTCCTTTTATTGATTTGCATCTTATAGAGAAATTGATTTTAGAAGTAAAGAACAGTTTTGCAGTTGCCCCAGCTGTGTCAACAAAGGATACTGTGAAATATGTAGTTGATGGATATGTGCAAAATACAATTCCAAGAGAAAATGTCTATTTGGTTCAGACCCCACAGGTTTTCAAGTTTGATTTGATATATAGGGCGTATGAAAAGTTTAAAGATACTTGTTTTACTGATGACCTACAGTATGTAGAGGCGCTTGGCATAAAACCAAAGATAGTGGAAAATAGCAGTTTGAATTTTAAAATTACCACAAAAGAGGATATGATTTTTGCAAAGGCCGTTGTGGAGCAGTTTTTAAAATAGTAAAATATCTTTTGAGAAATCTTTTAAAAAGAGGTAGTTTGGTAGTGAAGGTATATGCATTGGTTGGACCAAGCGGTTCAGGGAAGAGCTATAAAGCCTTGATTGTTGCTAAGATGATAGGTGCAAACGCCATCATTGATGATGGCATTTTGGTATATAATTCAAAGTTAATAGCAGGAAAATCGGCCAAAAAAGAGCCTACATATTTAGCTTCTATAAGAAGAGCTCTTTTTATGGAGGATGACCATGCAAATGAGGTGAAGGAGGCTATAAAGAGGCTTAACATTGATAAAATATTAATTTTGGCAACTTCAAGACAGATGGCACAAAAGATTACTCAGCGTTTAGAACTTGGTAGAATTGAAAAATTTATTGACATTCGTGAGGTTTCGACCGACTCAGAGATTAAAAGAGCAATGACAACAAGAAATAAAGAAGGAAAACATGTTGTGCCAGTGCCAACATTTGAGATAAAAAAGGACTTTTCGGGGCTATTGATATATCCTTTGAGACTTTTTAAGAGAATAAATTTAAACGACTATATTATTGCTGAAAAAACAATTGTAAGACCCACGTTTAGTTATCTTGGAGAGTATACAATTTCTGAAAATGTTTTAATTGCCTATATAAAAAATGTGTTGAAGAAAAATCCAAATATTACAAAAATACTATCTATAAATCTTGCTATGAAAAACAACCTTTTATATATAAAAGTAGAACTTATCTTAAAATTTGGCTGCAATATTAAATTAGTACTTGAAAAGGTTCAAAGGGAAATAAAGGAAGAAATAGAATATTACACATCCATAAATGTTGAATACATTCATCTTATTGCAAAGGGTGTCCAGGTTTTAGCTTAAAGAATTTTTTATTTGTATTTTCCTAATTTTTCTGTTGCATTTATCAGTGAGTTTCTGACCTCAAATGAGACAACGTTATTTGCATTCCTGTAGTCAAACTGTTTGTTAAACTCGCATATGTTTTGGTAAAGGCGAGAAATTGCATCGAGCTCAATCTTACAAATTTTTTCAACAAAGTCGTCAAGTTCTTTTAAGCGCAGATGGTTTTGAGAAAACTTTAATAAATCGCAAAAATGGTAGAGACAAAAACCTTTTGAGCTAAGTACCTTTTGCTGAAACTCCTTTTTTGTTTTCCACATAAAAAAGAACACGTCAAAATAGTTCTTCATCCTGGCATTTATTCTTTCACAGATGACACATTGAGAGTTTATACTTTCTAAAAATTGAAGCAGATTATTTAAAAGAGCTTCTTTTGAGGTATGGTTGTTCAGGATTCGTTTCAAAAATCCTTCTTTTTTTTGAGAATTTGAAGGCATAAAATGTGAAGAAAGAATCTTTTCAAAATTAGTTTTTATTTCATTAAGATGAGTCTCTAACATAAGACCATAAGGAAGCTTATTTTTTTGCTCAAGCAACATGTGAAAGTGTCGCGAGCAAAATCCTTTTTTATTTGTTTCAAGCCGCGAATCAACTTCCATGACGCTTTCACCCAAGACAATTTCCAAACACTGTTTTTCAAAGTTGTTTTCAAGATAACAAAATGCACATTCACAATCAACTGAGAAAGCATCGTTTACAGGGATCATGTATATCTTTTCGTCGCCCATTTGTTTTCAGCTCCTTTTTGAACTTGTATTCTCACTTTTTAATTTTTGCCATTTGATAAAAATATGATAACTTTAATTTTACAGTTTTTGTGATGGTAACTCAATATTGAGTTGTTTTAATAGAATATTTATAAAAAAATTGGGTATAAAACTTTTAAGATAAATATAAAAGCTGGAGTGAGAAATTTGATAAAAGTTACACCCGACAAATTAAAAAGGTATGTAGACTTGTCTGAATTCAATTTTACTACTACTGATGAAGTTGAGCCATTGAGATCAATAATTGGCCAAGAAAGAGCAAGAAAAGCGTTTGAGTTTGGTCTAAAGATTAATACAAAAGGTTATAACATTTATATGTGTGGTCCAACAGGCACAGGCAAGACAAGTTTTGCTGAGAGCTATCTTAAAGAAGTTGCAAAGCAAAAACCTGCTCCAAATGACTGGGTATATGTATATAATTTTTCCAATCCTGACTCACCAATTGCAATTGGTCTTCCAAAAGGAATGGGAAGAATTTTTAAAAAGGATATGTCAGATTTTGTTGAATCTGTTGTGAACGACCTAAAAAAAGTGTTTGCAAGCGAAGAGTATGAGAATGACAAGAATAATATCTGTAATGAGTATCAGGAAAAAAAGACTCAGCTTTTAGATAACTTAGCTGAAGAGGCAAGAAGGTATGGCTTTGAAATAAAATATACACCAAGCGGTGTATATTTTATCCCGATTGTGAATGGAAAAGCCATTTCAGAGGCTGAGTATCCTGAGCTTGATAAATCTATGAGAGATGAGATGGAGAAAAAGATTAAAAAGCTTCAGCTTGAGACGCAAGAGGTACTAAAGAAGATAAAACTTCTTGAAAAAGAGTCAAAAGAAAAGATAAAAGAGCTTCAAAAGAGAATTGCAGTGTTTACTATAAGTCATTATGTCTATGAGATCAGAAGCAAATACAAAGAAAATCAAAAGATACTTGACTTTATTGACGGTGTTACAAATGATATAGTGGAAAATCTTGAAGAGTTTTTGGACAGAGATGACGAAGAACAAAATTTACCTTTTCAGTTTATTCCATATAAAAAAACCTCTAATTTAGACAAGTACAAAGTGAATGTAATTGTAGACAACTCCGATTTAGATGGTGCACCTGTTGTATATGAAGTAAATCCAACTTACTACAATCTCATAGGAAAAATTGAATATGAAAATGAAATTGGAAATGTTTTAGTCACTGATTTTACAAAGATAAAAGCTGGGGCAATTCACAGAGCAAACGGCGGGTATTTGATACTCCAAGCAAAAGACATTTTAAGCTATCCTCAAGCATGGGAGGCCTTAAAAAGAGTCTTAAAAACAGGTGAGATAGTCATTGAAAATCTAAAAGATATTTATGGACTTTTTATTACATCAACTCTAAAACCAGAACCAATACCGGTTGATTTAAAAGTGATTCTGATTGGGAATGAATACATCTACAATATCTTATATGCTTATGACGAAGATTTCAGAAAACTTTTTAAGATTAAAGCTGATTTTGACAGTGAGATGGAGTATACTCAAGAAAATGTATATAAGATGATTCAATTCATAAGTTCATTTTGTAAAAAGGAAAATGCTCTGCCATTTTCAAAAGAAGCGGTTGAAAAAGTGGTTGAGTATTCATGTAGGCTTGTTGAAAATCAAGAAAAGCTCTCAACACGCTTTAATGACATAGTTGAAATATTAGCAGAGGCAAGTACATGGGCACAACTTGAAACAAGCGATGTGGTAAAGAAAGAACATGTCATAAAAGCAATTTGCGAAAAGGAATACAGAAGTTCAAGGTATGAAGAAAAGATAAATGAGATGATTGTAGATGGGACAATACTTGTTGATGTTGACGGCTATAAGGTTGGCCAGATAAATGCGCTTGCAATTCTGGATGTGGGTGACTATGTGTTTGGGAAACCTTCACGTATAACAGTTACCACCAGCAGCGGCAGAAGTGGTATAATAAATATTGAACGCGAGGTGCAGATGTCGGGCAAGACTCACAGTAAAGGCATAATGATAATCTCAGGGTATATTGCAGAGATGTTTGCTCAAGATATGCCGCTTACACTAAATGCTACAATATGTTTTGAACAGCTGTATTCCGGAATTGAAGGTGATTCAGCATCGGCTGCTGAGCTTTGTGCTCTTCTTTCTGCTTTAAGTGATGTTCCAATTTATCAGGGTATTGCAATCACCGGTTCGATCAATCAAAAAGGAGAGATTCAGCCTGTTGGTGGTGTGACTAAAAAGGTAGAGGGATTTTATTATGTCTGCAAGAAGAAAGGGTTTATAGGTAAGCAAGGGGTGATAATTCCTTATCAAAATATGAAGAATTTAGTTTTGTGTGATGAGGTTATAGAGGATGTTAGAAATGGGAATTTTCATATCTGGGCTGTAAAATCAATTGATGAGGCTATGGAGATTTTAACAGGTAGAAAGTTCGAGGAGATTGTGATGCTTTCAAAACAGAAGCTTAGAAGATATTTAGATAATCTTACAAGCATAAATCAACAAAACAAAGAAAAGGAGGCGTGAAGTTGATGGATGTATTAGAAGTTTTGAAGGGAAGAAGAAGTATAAGAAAATACAAAAAGAACATGCCTCTTGACAAAGAAACTATTGAAAAAATAATTGATGTTGCACGCTTTGCGCCAACAGCCCGAGGAAATCAAGGATGGGAGTTTGTTGTTGTAACAGATGATGAGCTTAAAAAACAGATTGCGCAAAAAGCACATTATGGAAGGTTTATAGAAGATGCTTCGTGTTGTATTGCAGTTTTGTATGAAAAGGGGTTTGAATATATTTTAGAGGATATGGCAGCAGCTTCAACTTATATCTTAATCGCAGCAAAGGCGTTGGGACTTGGTAGTTGTTGGGTTGCAAGCTATAAAAAAGAGCACTCTGAGGATGTGAAGAGGCTTTTGAATGTACCTGAGCATTTAGAGCTATGTGCGTTAATTAGCATAGGATATCCAGACGAAGATCCTGTGAGAGATAAAAAAGAGCTATCTTCAATCTTGCACTGGAATAAATACTAAAGATAAACTTAGTTTTTTAGAATGGAGGTTTGAAAGAGTGTTTAAAGAACTTGAGATAAGGACAAAAGATAGGATTGACTTTGTAGATATTACAAGTAAACTTAAAGAAATTGTGAGACAGTCAAATATTGAAGAAGGGCTTATGACTGTGTTTGTTCCTCACACTACAGCAGGTGTTACAATCAATGAACATGCTGACCCTTCAGTTGTGAGTGATATCAAAAAACAACTTGAAAAATTAGTACCTGTAAACAACGGGTATAGCCACAGCGAAGGTAATTCTGATGCACATATAAAAGCAAGCTTGATAGGTTCATCTGTCAATATAATCATTAGAAATGGTGAGCTGATGCTTGGTACGTGGCAAGGGGTGTTTTTCTGTGAGTTTGACGGGCCAAGAAGAAGAAAGATTTACGTGTATATAAAGTGATATATTGCCAAAGAATATTAAAGTGATAAAAGACTACGCCTGGACACCTGCCAAAGATATAATTGCTTTTTTAAAATGGCAGGTGTTCAAGGCTTATATTATATTTGACAAAGCACAAACCTTGTGCTAAAATATAATACGCAAAAACAAGCGGGTATGGCGGAATTGGCAGACGCGCTAGACTTAGGATCTAGTGGCAACAGCCGTGGGGGTTCAAGTCCCTCTACCCGCACCAAAAGAAAAATATCTTGACAAATGCAAGTAAAATCATTAAAATATATAATTGCGATGCCGGAGTGGCGGAACTGGCAGACGCACAGGACTTAAAATCCTGGGACCTGAATAAGGTCGTACCGGTTCAAGTCCGGTTTCCGGCACCAGATATCGCGG
>Ga0207430_10094_pt1 | contig 42748 bp, 46 predicted proteins | sample YelNatsi3bottle8_FD_187544 | JGI IMG/M metagenome (GOLD analysis project Ga0207430, IMG submission 187544) | Hot spring thermophilic microbial communities from Obsidian Pool, Yellowstone National Park, USA - site 3 bottle 8 (SPAdes) (version 2) | ecosystem: Environmental > Aquatic > Thermal...
AACACTAAGAGGGATAGAAAAAGTGTCCATGCAAGCGATGCTTGTTTGTGCTTGCTTTAACTTAAAGAAGATGGCAAATTGGATGTGGAAGAAGGGACAAAACGGCCCTGGAAAGGGCAAAAATTTCTTTGTATTTATAAAATATTTATCAAAAATGCTTGTAAAAATACTCAAACCCCACTTTTCGTTTTTTGAAAAGTGGGGTTTGTCGACGGTCTGAGGCCATCTTAAAAGATGGCCCTATATCAAAAACATAGCAACTACAGTTGTAACAATAAGCCCTATAACAACAGGAATTAAATTTCTCTTTGCAAGGTCAAAGGGACTTACTTTACAAATTGCTGCAACTGGAATAACTGCCCATGGTATTAATGTTCCTCCTCCAACCCATATAGCCGCTTGCTGTCCAAGAGCTGTTAAAGTAGCTGTTCCTTTTCCCAATGCCGTTCCAAATATTTTTGCAACCGTTCCTGCAAGACTTATTCCTGAAAATCCTGAACCATCAAGACCTGTTATAGCCCCAACTGTTGTTAAAGCTGCTGCTCCAAATACTTTATTTATAGGAACTATTTGAGATAATGCTAATCCTAAATCGTTCACAAGCCCTGTAGAATTCTTAGGAAGATATTCTCCTAATATACTCAAAAATCCTTCATCACCAAGATAGAAAAAGGCTGCTATAGGAATTACAGGTCCAAAAACTTTAAATCCAAACTGCAATCCTTCAATTAAATAATTTACAACTTCATCTATAGCCTTTGTCTTAAGGGATACTAAAAGTATAAACATTAATATAAAAAGAGCTGTTCCTCCAATTAAAGCAGTTGCATCTCCACCTTGAAGATTATATTTTTTCATAATTACAATGTCTAATAAAAAAGCTATAGGAATTAAAGCTGCAAATAACTTTCTATAACTTAAAGAAAGCCAATATTCTTTATCCATCTCTTCTTGCAAATTATAAACCTCTAATAAGCCTTTTTTCATATCCCTTTTTATAAGTATAAAAGCTACTAAGGTTGTTACAACCCCCATAACAAAAGTTAAAGGGATACTTGCCCTTATAACCTCTGAAACTTCTATACCAGCACCGCCTGCAGTTAACTTTGGAGCCCCTTGAATAACAAAATCACTTGATAAAGCTATTCCATGTCCAAACAAATTCATAGAAACTGCAACAGCAAGGGCAGGAAGACCAGCCTTTACTGCAACGGGAGCAAGAATAACTCCTATTAAAGCTACCGCTGGAGATGGCCAGAAAAACCATGAAACTACCATCATAACTAAACCTACAATCCAATATGCTAAGTCTGGAGTTTTAATAAATTTTAAAAAGGGCCTTATCATTTCTTTGTTAACACCTGTTTTTTCTAAAATATTTCCCATTGCAACAATTATAGAAATTATAAGAATGGTTCCCAAAAGCTCTTTAATCGCATAAGCTAATCCATTAAAAACCCCCATCATAGATTGATAAACAGATCCTGTTGCTACTAATCCTAAAATAAATATTCCTAAAATACACACTAAACTTGTATCTTTTTTAAAAATCATAAAAACAATAACAATTAAAATAAAAATAAGATAAATAAAATGTAACAAAGTAATTTGAACCATCAAAAAATCCTCCAAAAATTATTTTAATGTTATAATATTCTACTTTTAAAAATAAGTTACAAAAAAATTCCCCATTTAAATGGGGAATCAAAATTCTATTCCTTTTCTTGCCAATACTCCTTTTTCAAAATAATGTTTTATTTCCTTCATCTCAGTGACTAAATCAGCAATTTCTAAGATTTCTTTTGGAACATTTCTTCCTGTTAATATAATCTCAATATCATCAGGTTTTGATTTTAAAAACTCAACCACCTCTTCAACACTCAAAAGCTTATTATGTAAAACTCCCATAATCTCATCAAGAATCAATATATCACACTCTTTATTTTTTAAAACCTGCTTACAAAATTCAAAGGCTGTATCAATTTCTTTTTTTAACTCCTCTTTTTCCTTATCATTTAAAGTCCAAAAAAACCCCCTCTTTTTTTCAAATCTAAACACTTTAAAGTAAGGCTCTAACTTTTCTAGACTTTTTAATTCTCCTGTTTCAGAACCTTTTAAAAACTGAACCATGTAAACTTTAAGCTCATTTCCCGCAGCTCTAACCCCTAGTCCTATGGCTGCCGTTGTTTTACCTTTTCCATCTCCCGTATAAACTTGTATACACCCTTTAGATAATTTACCCATAACACTACCCCTTTCATAAAACTATCAATAAATATTATATCATAAATTAATACACATAATTGACAAAAACAAGCAGTAAATGATATATTATTCTAAAAAGTTTATTAAACAGAGGTGATATAGGTGAAACAATATGATTTAACTGATCCATATGAAATAGCAAGGTACATAAAAGAGGCTAAAAAAACAACTCCAGTTAAAGTTTATGTTGATGGAAATTTAAATGGGGTTAATGCTGAAAATATTGAAATATACGGAAGCGATAACTTCTACATATTATTTGGTGAAAACGATATAGTTGAAAAATTTTTAGAAGAAAATAAAGATAAAATAAAAAAGTATAGAATTGAATGGGACAGAAGAAATTCTGCAATCCCTATGATGGACATAAGGCATATAAATGCAAGAATAGAACCAGGTGCTATAATAAGAGAAGGTGTCAAAATTGGCGATCATGCTGTAATAATGATGGGGGCTGTTATAAATATAGGAGCAGAAATTGGAGAAAATTCAATGATAGATATGAATGCTGTAATTGGTGCAAGGGGTAAAATAGGAAAAAATGTTCACGTAGGTGCAGGAGCAGTCATTGCCGGAGTTTTAGAACCTCCAAGTAAAGAACCTGTTGTAATTGAAGATGATGTTTTAATTGGAGCAAATGCTGTAATACTAGAAGGAGTTAGGGTTGGAAAAGGTTCGGTTGTTGCAGCAGGTTCTGTTGTAACCCATGACGTTGAAAGCGGAGTTGTTGTAGCAGGAGTTCCTGCAAAAGTTATAAAAAGGGTTGATCAAAAAACTAAAGAAAAAACAAAACTCTTAGACGACCTTAGAAAATAATCCACCCATTTAGGGTGGATTATTCTTCTACCTTTTCAAATTTTGAAATTGATACTTCATAAGCTATTCTTTTTACTATATTGTCTTCAGATAATTTCTTTTCATACTCTCTGCTTTGCATTCTTCCCCAAATCTTTATATGGGTTCCCACTTCAAATTTGCTTGAAAATCTCGCATTTCTTCCCCATGCAATAGCAGGTATGTAATCAGACTTATTATAAGCTCTATTTACAGCTAATAATATATCAGTTATTTCTCTACCAAGGGGAGTTGTTCTATATACTGGAGATTTGCATATGTAACCATCAAGATATATTTCATTAGGTTTTTCAGATATTGAGTCAATATTTTTTATATCCCTTGCAAATACAGTTAAAAGAAGCCTATTTGCCCCTTCAACTACTCTGTTGTAGGATCTTATCTGCCCTTGAATAGATACAAGCTTTCCTACAGACATGTCCACATTAACAATAAGCCTTTCTGAAACCGTAACAGGTAAAACATCTAAAACTTGACTTAATCTTGGAACTTCAATAAAAAAAGTATAGAAAGATTCACCATACATTTCATGGCTAAATGTAAGAGGAGTTGATATCCTTCCTTCAACATAAGCCTTGTTTGTTAAAAATAAATTTTGCATCCCCATCCCTCTCCCTTTCGTATTTTTATCTAATATAAATATATTTAATTCTTTTCTAAATTATTCCAATAACTAAAAGACAAGTATACGCTGCTAAGTAAGAATAAATATCATAATATTTTCCACATAACTCATATGGTCTTTCAAAGGGTTGAACAACTAATCCTTTGCTGTTTACCACAGCCCTTTGAAGGCAAAAACTAAAGCAAAGGCAAGTTAGGTCGTCTATGCTTGTTGCTGTAACTGTGGATTTATCGTTAAGTCCAAAGGATATAGCATAAACATTTAAGTTGTTTAAATTTACACAGTCTGCTGCATCAAAATTAAATATATAATATCCCTTTTCTTTAATGTTATTTACTACATCTTGTATTTTATCAATTATATTATCAACCGAATCAAATCCTAGATTAACTAAAGCATCAAATTTTATTTTAGATACTCTACCTTCTATAAGATCTTCCCTTGATATAGAAATTAATACATAATCAACTTCTTTAAATAAAAGTTTTTCAAAGGATTCAGCTGAATTATCATGAGTTCCTATACATACTACCTCTTTATTTTTCTTTTTAAGTTCTGCCTCTACTGTTTCTAAAACCCTTGACTTGCCTCTGCTTCCTAAAACTCCAATAACAAACATTAAATCACCCCATATAATCTTCTGTTATTATTTTTTCGCATTTATCTTGTATTATTCCCAATTGGTCTTTGCTTTCCTGTATGATCAATATAATAATTGTCCTTGTATATAAGTTCAGAAACAGTTACAAACTCAAAGCCTTTTGCTTTTAAATCCTTTATTATCCTATCTAATACCTTTGGAGTTTGTTTTGCATAATTATGAAATAAAACTATAGACCCGTTAGTAACTTTACTAACTACTCTATTATATATAACTTCTTCTCCAGGATCCTTCCAATCAATTGAATCTACATCCCACTGTATGCAGTAGTGTCCCGTCTCTTTAACCGTTTTAACAACCAAGCTGTTATAATCTCCAAAAGGAGGTCTAAAAAGCGTTGTTCCTTTTCCTGTAATTCTTTTTATTTTATCGCTAGTTTTTAATATTTCTTCTTTCATCTTTTGAGGGCTTATCTGAGAAAAATGAGGATGAGTTGTTGAGTGATTTCCTATCTCATGACCTTTTTGATAAATCTTTTTTACTTTATCTGGATATTTATCTACCCACGCTCCTACTAAAAAGAATGTGGCCTTTGCATTGTTTTTTTCTAATATATCTAATATTTCATCAGTATATTCATCTCCCCATGCTGCATCAAAAGTTAAAGCCACCTTCTTTTCATTTGTTTCAACACAATAAATAGGAAGTTCCCTTTGAGTTTGTAAAAATACATCTAACATAGCAAACCTTCCTGTTGCTGCAAAAACAGCTGAAAATGTAAAAATTAAAAATACAAAAATTGATTTTAAAAGGCTTTTTTTAGAAAATACAAAAAGTCTCAAACTTTTCCCCCCATTTTTTTATTACAGTAAATATTTATTAGCATTATGAGAAAAATATTAATAGGTCAATTAAAAAGGAGGGATTTTGTATGACCATGCGTAAAGCTAGATTTACAAATTTGTTTGGGCATCAAACTGAATTTGCCTCAGAAAACCTCCTTGGTCAAGATAGACATTACCATAGAGAAGCAAAATCCCAAAAATCTCAATTAAAAAGTGCCCATAAACATGGAACTAGAAAAAACTACAAAATCCCTATAAAGCATAAATTGACCTAAAGTGCGGCAAAGGCCGCACTTTTTCCATAAATTTTCTTGTATATTCGACCTAAAATTACACAAATTATTAGTAAGATATCTAAGCTACATAAAGGAGGTTATTAAAATGGCAGCAGGTCAAAACTTTCATGGTAGAACACAATTAGTTCCTGAAGCTCATAAAGCTTTAGATAATATGAAATATGAAATTGCTTCTGAGCTTGGAATTCCTGTTTATCAAGGTTCTGAAGATTATTGGGGAAACATCTCCTCAAGAGATTGTGGTAGAGTTGGAGGAACTATAGTAAAAAGACTAATTGCCCTTGCTGAAAAGGAAATTGCAAACGGAAAAATGCCAGATAAAATATGATAGAAAGCCCCCTTTTAAGGGGGCATTTTTATTGAAATTTTTACATATTTATTGTTATAATATAGACAGCATTAATTTTTATTTTTATTATCATTTTGGAGGGAACAAAATGTATAGAGATACATCAGAACTTGCAGAAAACAAACTTTTAATATTATATATCTTAAACAAAATAGAAGCTCCAATAACCAACTCATATCTAACTCAAATTATCCTTGAAAACAACCTTATAAACTATTTTTCTCTTCAACAATACATATCAGAGCTTATTGAAAACGGATTTATAGATACAATAAAACAAATAAATAAACAGCTTTTAAAAATATCAACAAAGGGAAAAAGAACCCTTGAATTTTTTATAGACAGGGTTCCTGAAAATAAATTAAAACTTATAGACGACTACCTTAAAAATCAATCAAAAGAACCAGAAGATAAATATACAGCTTTTTCAAGATATGAATCCATAGGAAACGAATATTTTGTAGATATAAAACTCCTTGAAAAGGAAAAAATAATATTTGATTTAAGACTTAGAACTTCATCTTTTGAAAAAGCAACATCAATATGCCAAAGTTGGGAAAAAAACTATTTAACTATATATGAAAACATAATGAACATATTTAAAGAATAAATCCGGGAAACCCCGGATTATTTAAATATATTTTTCATATCACCTTTAATTTCATTCTCCTTAGCAATTTTAATATAATCATTGCATATCTTCTTTGAAAATTCAACCAACACCTTTGGAATTCTATCCTGAAGCTTAATAGAAAGCCTGTAAAGTTTAAACGCCATTTCAGTTTTCTCAAGCTCACTCAATATAAAATCCCTTTTAATATTGCTTTATATATTATATGTTAATTGATTTTAATGTAGTCCTTGCTTCTCCTATCATATACAGAGAACCACAAAATAATATAACATCATAGTCGCTTTTAAAGGCTACGTTAATAGCTTGTTTTATATCATAAGCCTCAAAAACATTTTTTCCAAAAAACCTTATTAAATTTGCTAGCTCATTACTAGTTAATGCCCTTGGACTTTTTACTGGAACCGTTATAAAACTATCTGATATTTCAAAAAGCTTTTGAACCATATTTACATAATCCTTATCTTTAAGCATTCCTACAACAACCAAAATCCTTTTTCCACTAAAATATTGTTTTATTGACTTTACTAAAACACTGATTCCTTGAAGATTATGTCCTCCATCTAATATTACATAGGGTTTTCTCTTTATTACTTCAAATCTTCCAGGCCATATTGCCTCCTCTAATCCTTTGTATAAAGCATAGTCATCAATTTCAACTTTTAAATCCCTTAAAGCTTCAACAGCTGTAATACTAGTTAAACAATTTAAAATTTGATGCTCGCCTAAAAGCCTTATCTTAACATCTTTATATTCCTTATATCCATAAACATCAAAGACAACTCCATCAATGCTGTTTTCTTTTAATTTATATTTAAACATATTAACGTCATATATCTTTGAATTTTTTTCTTTTGCAACTTTTCTAATAACTTCATCCGCTTCCTTTTCTTGAGGATATAAAACAAGCGGAATATCTTGTTTTATTATTCCTGCTTTTTCATAAGCTATTTTACCTAAAGTATCTCCAAGAATATTCATATGATCATAACTTATGGTTGTAATTACAGAAAGAATAGGATTTACAACATTTGTAGCGTCAAGCCTTCCACCAAGTCCTACCTCTAAAACCACATAATCTACCTTATTATCATAAAAATATTTAAAAGCCATAGCTGTAATAATTTCAAACTCCGTAGGCTTTTCATGCCCTTCTTTAATCACTTTGTCAATAATTGGAATTAAATATTCTAGATATTCTGCAACCTCTTTCTCTTTTATTTCCTCATCATTAATCTTTATCCTTTCAGTAAATCTTTCTATATAAGGGGATGTATATATTCCTACTCTATATCCCTGACTTTTTAATATAGAAGATATAAAAGTAGTCGTTGAACCCTTTCCATTAGTTCCTGCAATATGAATAACTTTCAAATCATTTTGAGGGTCCCCCATAAGATTACAAATTCTTTTTATTCTATCAAGTCCTAAGTTTATACTGAATTTTCCCATATTTTCTATAAATTCTAATGCCTCTTTATAATCCATACATATCCCCCATTGTAGAATATTGTAACATATTGTCTAAAATTATCATAAATTATACTAAGAAAACAATTAAAGGAGGGGTAAAAATGACCACTAATTTTAACTACGGCAGCCACAAACAATTTAGGTGTATAAAGGAAGTCTTAGAAGAACTTAAAGGTAAAGAAGTAATAATAGTTTTAAAAGGATGCTGTGAAGAGTGTGTAAAAATACTTGCAGTCTGCGATAAAATTTTAGTTGCAGCAATTCCAGGAAAATGCTACCCAATTAAATTTATAGACATCGACTGTATATGTGAAGTAATAACAGATTGCAAAACTGTAGTTAAAGCCTTTTTAGATGAATGTTGTTAATTTATAAGGCACCTTACGGTGCCTTATTTTTAGCCTTGTAAAGCTTTAAGCCTTTCTATTACTTTTCTTAACATGTCTTCATACATTTCCTTCTTTGCCCTTTCTTCATCTACTACCTTCTTTGGTGCTTTATTTACAAAACCAGGATTTGAAAGTTTATTGTTGCATCTTTCAACTTCTTTTTCAAGTTTTTCTTTTTCCTTTAAGAGTCTTTCTATTTCCTTTTCTCTATCTATAAGCTCTTCAAGAGGTAAAAATATTTCTCCTCCTGGAATTACCTTTGATACAGCATCTTTTGGTATATCACTTCTTTGTGGGAATACAACCTCAGAAGCAAAAGCAAGCTTTTCAAAATAAATCTTTCCTTCTTCAAAAGCCTTTTTAACCTCATCATTGGATGGAAGTATCATAACCTTTGCTTTTTTGGAATTGGGAACGTTCATCTCTGTTCTTATATTTCTTATTGCCCTTATGGCATCTATTACATGATTCATATTTTCTTCTTCTTTTGAAAAAGCTCTATCTTCTCTATATTCTGGCCACTTTGCAATAGTTATAGACGGAGTTTCATCTGTTAAATGCTTATAGATTTCTTCTGTAATAAATGGCATAAATGGATGTAAAAGCTTTAAACTATCAATTAAAACTTCTTTTAATACATATTGAGCAGCAGCTTTGTCCTTTACATCACTTCCATATAACCTAGGCTTTATAAGCTCTATATACCAGTCGCAAACTTCTGACCATATAAAATCATAGATCTTTTGAAGGGCTATACCAAGTTCAAATTTATTTAAGTTTTCAGTAACTTCTAAAATCACATTGTTAAGCCTACTTAATATCCATTTATCAGCAGTAGTTAAGTTATTTCTATTAAACTCTTTTAAAACATTTTCGTCTAGATTCATAAGTGCAAACCTTGCCGCATTCCAAATCTTGTTTGCAAAATTTCTAGCCGCTTCTACCCTTTCCATGTAAAATCTCATATCGTTTCCAGGTGAATTTCCTGTAACAAGAGTAAACCTTAAAGCATCTGCACCATATTGCTCTATAATTTCAAGAGGATCAATCCCATTTCCTAATGATTTTGACATCTTTCTTCCTTGAGAGTCTCTTACTATTCCATGTATTAAAACGTATTTAAATGGAACCTCTCCCATATGTTCTATTCCTGAAAAAATCATCCTTGCAACCCAAAAGAATATTATATCATATCCCGTAACTAAAACGCTTGTTGGATAAAAATATTCTAAATCCTCAGTTTTATCTGGCCATCCTAAAGTTGAGAAAGGCCAAAGAGCTGAACTAAACCAAGTATCTAAAACATCCTCATCCTGATGGATGTTAGTTGAATTACAATGAGCACATTTTGTTGCATCTTCCACTTGAACTGTTAGTTTTTTACAATCATCACAATACCAGACTGGAATCCTGTGTCCCCACCAAAGTTGTCTTGATATACACCAATCTTGAATATTTTCCATCCAATTAAAATAAATTTTTGCAAACCTTTCAGGTATAAATTTTACCTTCCCCTCTTTAACAGCCTTTATTGCAGGTTCTGCTAGAGGCCTCATTTTTACAAACCACTGTTTTGATAAAAGAGGTTCTACAACCGTTTTGCATCTATCATGAGTTCCTACATTATGCTTATGATCTTCTATTTTTACTAATAAACCTTTTTCTTCAAGATCCTTTATTATTCTATTTCTTGCTTCATATCTTTCAAGTCCTTCATATTTTCCTGCAAGGCTATTCATAGTTCCATTTTCATTCATAATCACTATTTGAGGAAGGTTATGTCTTTGGCCTACTTCAAAATCATTTGGGTCATGGGCAGGAGTTATCTTTACGCAACCTGTTCCAAACTCCATATCAACATATTCATCAGCTATAACCGGTATTTCTCTTTCAACAAGAGGAAGAATTAAAGTTTTTCCAACAAGATGTTTATATCTTTCATCATTAGGATTTACTGCAACCGCAACATCACCAAGCATTGTTTCTGGCCTTGTTGTTGCAACAACTAAATATTCTTCTGAATCCTTTACAGGATATTTTATATGATATAGTTTTCCTTCTTTTTCTTCATATTCTATTTCAGCGTCAGAAAGAGCTGTCATACACTTAGGACACCAATTTATTATTCTATCTCCTTGATATATAAGACCTTTATTGTAAAGCCTTACAAATACTTCTCTAACAGCCCTATTTAAACCTTCATCCATTGTAAATCTTTCTCTAGTCCAATCACAGGATGCACCTAATTTCATAAGTTGTTCCCTAATCCTTGCTCTATATTTATGGGTCCATTCCCAAACCTTTTCTAAGAATTTCTCCCTTCCAAGTTGCTTTTTATATATCCCTTGCTTTTCAAGTTCAGATTCAACCTTAACCTCCGTTGCAATGCTTGCATGATCCTCTCCTGGAAGCCAGAGAGTTGGATATCCTTGCATCCTCTTCCATCTTATTAAAACATCTTGAAGGGTATTATCAAGGGCATGCCCCATATGTAATTGTCCTGTTATATTTGGTGGCGGTATCATTATTGTAAAAGGCTCTTTTGATTTATCAATCTTTGGAGTAAAATATCCCTTTTCTAACCATTCATTGTAAAGCCTTTCCTCAAAATCCTTTGGATTATAGTTTTTAGCTAAGCTTACACCCTCCATAACATCACCTCCTACTATTATTAAAAAAACCCTCACCCAAAAGGGCGAGGGACCGCGGTACCACCTTTATTCCAGATAATAATCTGGCACTTATTTAGATAACGGTCTCCCGTTCCACCCTACTAAACTTCAGGTGAAAGGCTCCAAAGCTACCTTCAGCAGCAATTTACTTAGAAGACCTCTCAGCCTATGGGTCTTCCTCTCTGTAAGTTTTAACTGCCTACTCCTCTTTTTCACAGCCTTTTATTATATTTTTTTATTTTATATTTTATACACATTACCTTATATTTGTCAATCTAATTCCCTTTATAAACTTTATGTTTAATATACAAAATAAAAATCAATGACAATAAAAGCGAACTAGGCACTAAATAAAAAGTATAATAAGCACCTATTAAATCATTTAAAACTCCAACTATAAAGTTTAGAATCATATTAATAGTTAAGGTTAATGCTATAATTATCCCTAATATATAGGTTTTATTTTCTTTAAATGTATTGTTTACTATAAGGACTATAGTTGGAAACCCTATTGAAAAGAAAAATCCCGACAAAGAAATCAAAAATAAATATTTTTTCCCAAATAAAAGACCTAAAGTAAACAATACTATAGCAGTTGGAAAAAATGTAATTAAAGAGTTAAAATAACCAAATCTTTCAACAATAAATCCTCCAACAAGCCTTCCTACTGTAAATATTAGAAAAAACATTGAAAGATAGTAAGATGCCTTTAAAGAATCTAATGAATAGGATGTAATCATAAAATTAGCAAACCAATTAGCAACAGATATTTCAGAAAATACATAAAACCCTAAAGCTAAAATAAAAAATACAACTCTTTTATCTTTTATGATATCTTTAAAATTGATTTTTTGTCTGCCTTTTGAAAAGCCAACATAAGGGAAATTTACTAAAAAGAAAATAATAGTTAAAATAGCAAACACAACTGAAAGTCCAAGATAAACATCTCTCCACCCAAAACCTTTTTTTAATAAAATTCCTACGCTTCTTTGTCCAATTGATGTTCCAAATCCATAAAAAAAATGAGTTAAATTCATTAAAATAGCCTGATAACTTATAAAAAGAATGGGAACTAAAGAATTTGTTGCTATCGAAAAAAGTGAAATTGCAGCATTAAATACAAACATTGACATAAGAAGCATGTAAAAATTTATGCTTTTCCCCAAACCTAAAAAAGCTATTACATTTAACAAAAGACTTATAAAATAAATCTTTTTATACCCATACTTTTCAATTAACATTCCTCCTATGTATTGAAAAATAACATATCCCAATGAAGATACTATAAGCATGACTCCTATTATACTATTTGAAACTTTAAATTCATTTTTAAATAAAGGAATAAATATCCCCCTTGTATTTTCTGAAAAACCTATAAAAAACATTATAATAAATAAATAAGTTATAGTAAAAACATGTTTCTTCATTTGTATTATCTATTCTCCTCCTTTAAAAATTTATTTGCGACAATAAATGCTATAATAACTATAAAGATGGTAGGATAAGCTATAACTTTATAACTTCCAAAATAATCCTTCAAAATCCCCGAAAGTAAATTTCCAATTATTGCTCCAAATCCGTATGCAGTAAAAACAATTCCATAATTTTGACTGTAGAACTTATTTCCAAAAAATCTTGAAGTTAAAGCAGGAGCTATTGAAAGCCATCCACCAAAATTAAGCCAAAATAATGCAAAAGAAAGAGTAAAAACAACTACACTTCCTTCCTTAAATAAAAACATTAAAAATGATGATAATAAAATCAAAAGATATGAAAGGGAAATAACAAAAACAGGTTTTAAAACATCTGTAAGCCACCCAAATAATGGTCTTCCTATTCCATTAAAAGCAGAAAATATAGAAACAAATAATGCAACTTTTTTAGAATCAATCTTTATAATTTCTTCTCCAACAGGACCCGTTATTCCTATTACCATAAGCCCAACTAAAGTTCCTACCATAAAACAAAACCATAAAGCATAAAACTTTGCTGTTTTTAACATTTCTTTGGGACTTAAAGAATATCCTTTTATTTCTTCTTTATATTTAATTTCTTCTGGAAATTTAAAAGGTAGTGATAATATTATAATAAGAACTAAAAATATACTGCCAAGTATTTTAAATGTAGTAAAAATTCCATATAAATCTATGAGCTTCTTAGCAATAGGTGCCGTAATAAATGGAGATAAACCAAAGCCTGATAATAAAATACCCAAAGCAAGACCTTTTTTGTCATAAAACCATCTTGAAACAACGCTTATAGGAACCCCATAAACTATTCCAACTCCACTTCCTCCAATAACACCATATGTCAAAACTAAAAACCATATACTTTTTGCAAAAGATGATAAAAACCATCCAAGTCCAACCAAAATTCCACCTAATATCATGACATTACGTGGATGATGTTTAGTTACAAGCTTTCCCCCAAAGGGCATTAAAATTGCATAAAAAGCAAGAAATATCATAAATGGAAGTCCACTTTGTGTAGATGAAAAACACAAAACGTTTTCCAAAGGTTTTCTAAATATACTCCACGAATAAACTGTTCCAAGACATAAAAATACTATCATACCTAAAACAACATAAAACCACCTATACTTTTTCATATTATCCCTCCTTCATATCATATTATACTAAACTAGTAATTTGTGTCAAAACAATACATAACCGCATATTATAAAAATATCAAAAATCTGCATGGAGGTATTTATGAAAAGAACCTTCAAATTTTTACCAATTTTAATAGGACTTGCTCTAATTTTATCATCTTGTAGTCAAAAAAAAGAAGAAAAACTTACAAAAGTTAGGTTAAACGAAGTTGTAAGATCTATATTCTATGCTCCCATGTACGTTGCAATAAACAAAGGATTTTTTAATGAAGAAGGGTTAGAAATAGAATTATCTACAGGACAGGGTGCCGACAAAACGATGCAACAAGTTCTTTCAAATAATGCAGATATAGGTTTTTGTGGACCTGAACAAGTTATATACCTTTATAATCAAGGAAAAGATGACTATGCTGTATTATTTGCTCAATTAACTAAACGCGATGGCTCTTTCTTAGTTGGAAGACAAAAAGAAGACTTTAAATGGGAAAACTTAAAAGGTAAAACTATAATAGGAGGAAGACCTGGCGGAGTTCCTGAAATGACCCTTGAATATGTAATTAGAAATCATGGTCTTTTGCCAAATAAAGATGTAAATTTAATAACAAATATAGCCTTTACTGCAACAGCACAAGCTTTTAAATCAGGCGTTGGAGACTACGTAGCCCTTTTTGAGCCTACAGCAAGTATGCTTGAAAAAGAAGGCGGAGGTTATGTAGTTGCATCAATTGGAAAAGCCTCAGGAGAAATTCCATATACGTGTTTCTTTGCAACCAAATCCTATATAGAAAAAAAACCAGATATAATTCAAAAATTTACAAACGCAATATATAAAGGTCAAATATGGGTTCAAAAACATTCTCCAAAAGAAATTGCAGAAGCTGTTATAAGCTTCTTTCCAGGGTCAGATATTGAACTTTTAACTACAGTAATTGAAAGATATAAAAATCAAGATACTTGGTCAAAAGATCCTATATTAAAAGAAGAAGACCTATCAAGGCTTATGGATATAATACAAAGCTATAATAGAGAACTTCTACCAAATAGACCTCCTTATGAAAAGATAGTAACTACAAAATTTGCACAGGAAGCAATAAATAAAATTAAATAATATTTTGGGGGGATAATAGTGGTAAAGCTTAAGGCTGAAAATATAAGCGTAATATATCACACGCTAGATGGTGAAACAGAAGCTATAAAAGATTTTAACCTAGAAGTAGAAGAAGGAGAATTTATATGCCTTGTTGGTCCATCAGGTTGCGGAAAATCTACCTTTTTAAATGTAGTAGCAGGCCTTATAAAGCCATCTAAAGGAAAAATATATATAGATAATGAAGTAATAACAAAACCTTCAAACAAAATAGGATATATGTTTCAAAAGGACCACCTATTTGAATGGAGAACCATATATAAGAATATAATCCTTGGCCTTGAAATTCAAAATAAATTAAATAATGAAAACTTAAAAAAGCTAGAATATATGCTTGATAAATACGGCCTTTTAAGCTTTAAAAACTATTATCCCCGCCAGCTCTCTGGTGGAATGAGACAAAGAGCAGCTCTTATAAGAACTCTAGCTTTAAATCCTGATATACTTCTTCTTGATGAACCTCTTACCGCCCTTGATTATCAAACAAGACTTGCTGTAGCTGATGACATATACAAGATAATAAAAAATGAAGGTAAAACAGTTATAATGGTAACCCATGATATATCAGAAGCTATAAGTTTAAGCGATAGGGTTGTAATTTTATCAAAAAGGCCTGCTCAAATTAAAAATATATTAAAAATAAACTTTTCCATTAAAAATAGAACCCCTATAAAGGTTAGAGAAGCTCCTGAATTTAAAGATTACTTCAACATTATATGGAAGGAGCTTGATATTCATGTTGAATGAAGCAAAAATATTTTCAAAGGAACATGAAATATATATTAAAAATATAAAAAGAAAAAAAATGCTTATACTTTTTACCCAAATATCAATTCTAATCATTTTATTTGCTTTATGGGAAATTTTGGCTAACCTTAAAATAATAGACCCATTTTTAGTAAGCCAACCATCAAGAATGATAAAATTTTTAATAAAACTTTATAACAATGGAGAACTTTTTAAACACATATTTGTAACCTGCTATGAAACCATAATAGGCTTTATTCTTGGAACCGTTATAGGAACTATAATAGCTATAATTCTTTGGTGGTGGGATTTTTTAAGCCAAGTGCTTGAACCATATCTTGTTGTATTAAACGCCCTTCCTAAAATAGCCCTTGGACCTATAATAATATTTTGGGTAGGAAATGGAAAAACAGCCATAATAATAATAGCCCTTATGATTTCACTGATAGTAACTATAATTTCCGTCCATTCGGGATTTAAAGAAGTAGATGAAGATAAAATAAAGCTTTTAAAAACTTTTGGAGCATCAAAATTTCAAATATTAAAATATGTAGTTCTTCCATCTAGCATTCCAACAATAATATCAGCCCTTAAAATAAACGTCGGTCTTTCATGGGTTGGAGTAATAGTTGGAGAATTTTTAGTTGCAAAGGAAGGGTTAGGATTTTTAATAATATTTGGAGGACAAGTTGCTCAACTTGACATGGTGATGCTAAGCATAATAATTTTATCAATAGCTGCATACTTAATGTATGCCTTTGTTGCATCATTAGAAGATAAATTTTTAGGATGGAAAAATTAGCTGTAAAATATTGTTTGTGTTTTATTAATTGACACAAATACACAAATAAGTGTATAATGTTAGTGTAAAAAGTATATCACTTTAGGGGGATAAGAATGTTAGATATAGACTTAGCTTTAGGATTAATTAGAGTTACCGAAACTGCTGCATTAAAAGCTGCTATTTATCTGGGAAGAGGAGATAAAAATGCTGCAGATGGTGCAGCCGTTGACGGAATGAGAAAAATGTTTGATCTTCTTCCAATAAGAGGAACAGTAGTAATTGGAGAAGGTGAAATGGATGAAGCACCTATGCTTTACATAGGAGAAAAATTAGGGTGCGGAGATGAAAACAGCATTGAACTTGATATAGCTGTAGACCCTTTAGATGGAACTAATCTTATAGCAAAGGGGCTTCCAGGTGCTCTTTCTGTGGTTGCTGTTGCTGAAAAGGGTAATCTTTTACATGCTCCTGATATGTATATGGAAAAAATTGCTGTAGGACCAAAAGCAAAAGGCGTTGTAAGCTTAGATGCTCCTCTTAGCGAAAACATAAAAAACGTAGCTAAGGCCTTAAAAAAAGATATTGACGAAGTTACTGTAATAATGCTTGATAGGGAAAGACATTATCACTTAATGGAAGAGGTAAGAAAAGTAGGGGCAAGAATGAAACTTATAACCGATGGAGATATAGCAGCTGCTATAGCAACAGGCTTTGAAGACACAGGAGTTGATATAATGGTAGGAATAGGAGGAGCTCCAGAGGGCGTTATTGCTGCTGCTGCATTAAAATGCTTAGGTGGAGATTTCCAAGGAAGGCTCTACCCCACAAACGATAAAGAAAAAGAAAGATGCATTAAGATGGGAATAAGCGATGTTAAAAAAATATTATATATAGATGATATTGTAAAGGGAGACGAAGTTTATTTTGCAGCAACTGGTGTTACAAACGGAGATCTTCTAAAAGGAGTCGTATTTTATCAAAATGAAACAGCCAAAACCCAATCAGTAGTTATGAGGGCTAAAACAGGAACCGTAAGATTTATAAACACAATCCACAAAATTTACTAAAAATACCCTCAAGCTTTAAAGCTTGAGGGTATTTTTTACTGCTTCATTAACTCTTCTATCATAGCCTTATATTCTTTAACCATCTTATGAGCCTTTTCTTCATCTAGCTTTCCATTTAAAGTTATAGTTTCAAAGAATCTCTTTGGTATTTTTATGCTGTCTAATGAATATCCTAGCTTTTCTTTAATTCTATACTTAGTCCTTAATATTTCTTTTGCTATTTCTGTAAGGTCTGAATTTGTATATTGTACTCCTACAGCATCTAAAGCCTTTAATATTGTTTCTCTATTGTAAACTTTTCTTGCAAACAAACAAGCTACAAGGCTTGTTAATATATTTCTTTCTAATTCTTCATTGAAAATCTTTTTTACAATTTCCTCTTCTTTAGGTCTTGCTTGGTCTATTGAATACCCCGCATTATCAAGATGGGAATGCCTTGAACCTACAGAAAAACCTACAACACTTCCATAGCCTGTATGATAACCTGGCATCTCATTTCCACCAAGATGGCATGCAAAATCCTGTCCTCCATACTTTTTAGAAGCATAAGCAACACCTTTGCCAAGATCTTTATAAAACTCATTTTTACCAGTTGCAATATAGTGAACTGCAGCCATATAATTTGGCAATATACCAAACTCAAGAGGCATTAAAGTATCATCTATTGTGATTATTCCTCTATTATAAGCTTCTGTTGCCCATCCTAAAGCAACACCAGTAGAAATTGCATCAAGTCCTTCCCTTTCAACTACATCAATCAATTGAAGTACTTCTTCTGGATTTTTTAATCCAACAAAACTTCCTAAAGCAAACACAAGCTCATGGTCATAGGATACATTAACCGTTTCATATTCATAACCCTCATCAAATTGTCTTCTAAATTGTCCTATATGTATACATCCAATTTGGCATCCTGAACATGCAACTTTTCTTACTAAAACTTCCCTTGCAAATTTTTCTCCAGAGATACCCTCTGCATGTTCATATCTTGTAGTTTTTAAATTTAAAGAAGGTAAAGAATTCATTTCATTAAGTGGTAAAACATTTATACTTGTTCCAACAGCATGATATTTTTCCATAACATCTGTCTTTGTTACCACATCATAAATGCTATCATACACTTCCCTATATTTTTTTAGGTTTTCTTTAGGAATTTTTATTGATTCATCTCCAATTATTACTATACCCTTTAAAAGCTTTGAACCAAATACCGCACCAAGTCCAAGCCTTCCAAAATGCCTGTAAGTATCTACATTAACCCCTGCATACGTTACAAGATTTTCTCCTGCCCTTCCTATTCTTAAAGAACTTCTTATTCCGCTTCCTGTAGTATGCTGTCTTAAAATTTTACCTGTATCCTCTACAGACAAGCCCCACATAGCTCTTGCATCTTTGAATAAAACCTTATCATCTATAACAAGATATTTAGGATATTTTGCTTTTCCTGTTATAACAATAGCATCTATATTATTAAATCTCATTGCCATAGCAAGGCGGCCACCTGCATGGCTTTCTCCATATTCCCTTGTATGTGGTGAGTAAAAGGTTGCAACAACCTTTGTACAAACGGGCATTACAAAGGATAAAGGCCCATTAGCGAATATTATTGGTTGACTAGGATCAAAAGGATCAAGTTCTGGTTTTATGTTCTCTTCTAAAAGCTTTGCTGCAACTCCTGTTCCTCCTATGTATTTAAAAAGATCCTTTCTCTCTTCAAATCTATATTCTTCATTAGTAAGGTCAATATATAAAACCCTTATATAATCCTTATTAAGCATCGTTAAACCTCCTTTGTAGCAATGCATCTATGTGGGCAATATCTTGTACAATACCCACAATGAGTACATATTATTGGATATCCTTCATTATCCATTCTAATTGCACTAATTGAGCATGCTTTAGCACAAGCTCCACATTTTGTACACTTTTCTTTATGGAATACAACTCCTCCACCATTTCTCTTTGTCAAAGCACCAAACTTACAAGCCTCCATGCATGCCGGCTCTTCACAGGCTGCGCATATAGTTATTATAAATTCTCCTGATAAGCCTCCTGCTGTTTTTACATCTAAAGCAGCGTTGGATGGTGAATAATCTCCTCTAAGCCTTGCACACGCCTGCCTACAAGATAAACATCCAATGCACCTTCTTCTATCTACTACTCTTAAAACCTTTGGCATACTGCAACCTCCTAAACATTGTTAAACATTTAACGTTATTACATTTCTTTATTATATACAAGTTTTTAAAAATTTCAATAAGCAAAGTTTAAAATTATGTAATTTTTAAAACAAAATCCTTCAATTTTCACATTATATTATTTTTTCCTTTAACCTATAAAATAATACCTAATTCTTTATATATTTGTAAACCTTTATCTAAATAATTTAAAGCAAGTTCCCTTTCATTTACCTTCATATAAAACCTTCCAAGGATTGTGTAAAAGCCTGCAAGTTCCTTTTTTAAATCTAATGCCTCCAAATATTTTATGGCTTCAAGCAATATCTTTTCAGCATTATTATAATCGTTTTTCTCATCATAAATTTCATAAAAAAGCTTATAACATTTTATTCTATACAAACTATTTTCTCCAAATTCATCAAATATTTTGTTTACAAATTCTAAAGCCTTATCATAATCTTTAATCTTTATATAATTTTCAGAATAACTAAATAGTATATCATAAAAATTACTATCCTTTTTATTTTTTAATTTTAAAGCTTTATTTAAATGCTCAAAAGATTCCTCGAAATTACCAATCTTTGAAAAAATATTTCCAAGACTCATCTCAATCTCTACTATTTCATTGTCAGATTCAAAGGATTCAAATACTTCCCTTGCCATTTCTGCATATTTTAAAGCTTTATTTAAATTATTTTCCTTAGCATAGGATAAACTAAGAAGCATTAAAATTTCCCCATACTTTTTCTTATCTTCAAGGATTGAAAGCTTGTCCTTTGCAATATTTGCAAAGGATATAGCCTGCTTTATATCCCCCAATTTATCATAACACTTAGCTATGTTATACATTATATTAGCCTTTAACTTCTCATTAACGTATTCGTCCCTATTTAACATAGAATCTGCTTGAATAAAATAATTTAAGGCTGTATTAATTGCTCCCATAGAAAAACTTATTTGCCCAAGAAGTAAAAAAGTTTTTATTATATCATCAATGCTATCCGTTTTTAAAAACAAACTATTTGCATAAAGACAATGAAGCTGTGCTGCTTGTAAATTATCTCTCTTATACTCAATCTTAGCATAAAAATATTCAAATTTTGCCTTATAATAATTGAGATTATACTTATCAGCATAAAAAGCGCCTTTTTCTATAGCCTCTATAGCCTTTAAAAAATCCTCAGAAATAATTGCAGATTCACATATATTACAATAAAATTCACATATTCTAGAAGCCTGCTTTTCTTCGCTTTCTAAAAAATACTCAATATCTGTATCCAATTTTTCAGCAATATATTGCAAAAGCTCTATGCTAGGATTTGCTTTGCCTGATTCCACAAGGCTTATCTGACCTGAAGTTACTTTGTCTCCTGCAAGTTCCTTTAAAGTAAGATTTTTTTCTTTTCTTTTTAACCTTATTTTTTCCCCTAAAGTTAAAACTTCCATATTCCATCCCCTTTTATAATAAGTTTATTATATTATACACCAAAAAGAAAAAGCAGGAAATCCTGCTTTTTCACCTCATCTGACTTAATCTATCTAAAAGATCCTCAACCTTCCTGCTTGCACGGGTTATTCTTCTTCTATTTTTATAATCCATTTGAGGAACCATCATCATTCCAGCAATAGCCCCTATAATAGCACCGGTTGCAAGTCCACTAAAAAATCTTCCTCTCATTATTACACACCCCTTTCTTTAATTTCTAATTATAGAGTGTGTAATTATTTAAATATTAAACATGTAATTATTTGTAATTTCCTTTGCTATTTTATAGGTTAATTCTACCTCTTTATCTCCTACTTCCCTTTCATCTGTGTTAAGAAAATAAATCATTTTTTCTAATTTAGCTCCGCAGGATAACATAAAAAATTTTGCCACAAGTTCCATGGAATCTACTATTTTTTTATTCTTTCCTCCTGCGGTAAATATTATATAACCCTTTTTGTTTGTATCTTTTTCACTTTTTAAAACAAACCTTTTATTATATAAAATCTGACATCTATCTATTAAAATCTTAAGATATGAAGTTACCGTACCAAAATAAACAGGAGAGGATAGCACTAATATGTCGCACTGCTTAATAAGTTCTAAAATTTTATCCATATCATCCCTTATAAAACATTTTTTCTCTTTAAGACAAAAATTACAAGAAATACAGTGGGAAATATTAAGCTTCGTAACATCAACAAATACAACTTCTATTTTATTTTCCTCAAGGCCTTTTATAAATCCTTTTGTAATTAGATATGTATTTTTTCTTCTTGGACTTGCAAATAAAACTAGTGCCTTCATATTACCCTCCAAAACAAAAAGGCTCCTAGGAGCCTTTATTCTATTTCTTCTAATATATCTTCTATATCAAAGTCCTTGCCCTTTTCAGCTAAAGCTAAAACACATTCACATTCGCTGTGATAATCTCTATCCATTTCATAAATTACAAATTCACCTTCAACATTAAATTTTTCCTCCAGCTCCTCTACAATATCCCTTATATTATCTGCCGCCATATCAGTCAAATATGGAAGAAAATAATCCTTATACCATTCATCTTGGTTATCTCCTTCATAATTATCGTTTGCAAACTGTTTTGCAGCTTCAAGCTCCGCATCATCAAAGGTATAGAAAAAATTTAAAACTAGAATATCCTCATCTTTATAATCTAATTGGTTAACCTCATCAAGCCCTTCATCTTCTAAAAACTCAATTATACTTTTTTTATCTAACATTTTTGCACCCCTTTCATAATATCTAGTTATATTATCTCACATAATTCCCCTAATTAAAAGTTAAATAAAATAAACTTTTAATTCATATAATTTAATGAAATATACATTGGAGGTGAAAAATTGATTATAATTTTATTCTTTATATTGTGTGGTATACTTACAAATCTGTTTTTAGTATCACCAAATAGTTACTATCCTTTATTAATAGTAATAGCCTTAGTTTCAACCTTAATGTTTGTATTTTCTAAAAAATATTTTACAATAAATTTAAAAACAATATTAATAAGCATTATGGCTTTTTTGCTTTCCTTTAGCCTAAGCAGTTTTCTAATATTCAAACCTTCAAATTATAACTATCCAAACTTTAAAAATATAGATAATCTTAAAAAAGCTGTTATATTTTATTGTGAAGGAGAAATGGAAAAATATACTCCATTTTATTCTAATTATTTTTTAAAAGATAAAAATATTTTCTTAAAACCAATATATTGCTTTAAAATAAAAAGATTTTACAATCAAATAAAGGTAAACGAAAAAAATAAAGATTTAACTCAAGTTGCCCAACAATTAAAAAAATCAATACTAAATTATAAGCCATATTACTTTTATATAGCCTTTGAAGGATATACTCCAAATATAAAACAAGCAATAACCTCTGCCATAGAGGATGGGTGTAAAAGCATATATATAATAAACTATACTACAAAAGAAATAGAAACAAAAATAAATAATGAAGTTGACTTAGACTTTTTAAGGGATAAAGGAATATCTATAAAAATTTCAAGGCCTGTATATGAATCAGATATATTCATAAATTATTTCGTTAATAAAATAAATAATCTTCCTGAAAGATATAAGGGAATTTTAATATACGACAATAAAACCCAAACCTCTGAAAAACTTAAAGAAAGGCTTGTAAAACACGGATTTTCGGAAAGCGGAATAATAATATCTAAAGATTTAAAATCCTCTTTTGATTATTTTAAATCCCAACAAATAAACAATATTTTATTTGTAAACCTTTCAAGCAGCGGAAATGGAGTTGAAGCAGAAAACATAATTAGAAATGAGCTTTTAAAATACAGCCCTTATTTTAAAATACATGCCATTAAATCATGGGGATATGATATAGAACTTGTAAAAGCATGTATAAGCCAATTTAAAAAAATAGAAAATTAAAAATGAGGTCATTTGACCTCATTTTATAATTTAAATACCTTAATTCTCTTATTTATGGCATTTGCGAAAATGTAAGCTATAATAGAATCAATGGTATGATGAAGAGCTGTTCCTATACCAATAGTTGTAAAAATAAATGGAAGCGCAAATTTTCCAAAAGGAATTACAACTAAAGCTTCTAAAAGGGCATGAACAGGAATTAAAATTAAAAGTACTTTTTTATAATCAAAGCCTTTTTTTACTAAATACCCCCCGATAAATCCAACTATTACATGCATAAATCCTCTTGAACCTGCTATAGGCCCAAGCTTTAATAAAAATCCAAGTCCTGAAGCAAATCCAACCAAAGCTGCTGCTAAAGGACTTATAAGCATTGCCAAAAAAGTTGGAACATGCGACATCAAAGTTGCAGTAAAAGGTCCTATTTGAACCATTAAAAATCCTCCAAAATACATTGGAATAATAAAAGATATAGCTCCTAGAACCCCCGCAAGAGTCAATTCTTTTGTTTTTCTCACAATTCACTCCCCCTTAAAAAATTTTTACACTAATATTATATTGTATATACACCTGTAAATCAATATTTTTACACATTTTTTAAATTGTAAATATAAAATATAATGGTAAAATATTGTTATAGAGAAAGGAGGTCTAAAATGGAAATAATAATTGATGATAAAACATATAATTACATCAAAAATAAAGGTGGTAAACTTGAAATTAAAGTAATTAAAACAAGCTGTGGATGAGGAGGACCTGAGTTAAAAAACCTCTGGATAGAGGCAAAAAAAGTAATTTTAAATGAAGAAAAATATGATATTTTAAACTATAAAGACATAAAAATATATATTCAAAAAGGTTTAAAAGTAAATTCCACAATAGAAATAAAATTAAAATATAACTTACCTTTATTAGGCTCAGCCTTTAATTGTAAAGGCATAGAACTAAAATAATGTAGGGTGTTTATGTTTGAAGAAAACGACATAGACAGATATAAAGTTGAAGTAGACTTTGAAAAACTTGAAAAAATAAATTCCGAAATACTTTTTCAGGCATATATAGATAAAATAAATGAACATAATATACATGCATACTGCCATGACTGCGATATACTAATAGACAAAACTTCAAATATAAACATAACAACCTTATTAAACAACTACTGCATTAAAAATAACAAACCTTAATTGTTGTAAAGCATCTATTAGGTCTTTTGGCATTACTTAAAAAAGCTTTTTCATAGACTATATAAAAGAATCAAACACAAATAAATTCAATTATACCTCAAAAATTCTATCAGGATTAGCTGTAAATCTTATCTATAATTATCTTAATAGAAAAATAGACAATAAAATCTATCTTATAGATTTAAAAAACAATTTGTTTAAAATAATTAAGGAGTGATTATATGCATATAACCGTAAAGTTATTTGCCATGTTATCTAAATACGCCCAAAACAATTCAACCTTTAATTTAGACATTCCTGAAGGCTCAACAGTTAACGATTTAATTAAAATAATAAATTTACCCTTAAATGAAGTTTTTAACTGCACAATAAACGGTAAAAATGCAGATTTTAATGAAACCTTAAAAGATGGCGATACAGTAGGTTTTTATCCATATCTTGGAGGAGGATAAAAAAAGGTGGGCATGAAAAGCCCACTAAAATATTTATCTCTAAACTGCCTCATCAAGTTTTATAGTTTCAAATCTTTTTCCAAACTTTATAAATATTCCAAATAAAACTATAGCTATAAAAATACCTGCCAAATTTGACATTGTTGATGGAAGTTTAAACCCTTCCTTTGCTTGTAATATATAACTTAAACTTACATAGGACATAAATGTAGCAGGAATACTTGCCACCCAATGATTCTTACCATTTTTAACAAGATAAACTGCTGTAGCCCAAAGAGTAACCATAGCTAATGTCTGATTTGCCCAAGCAAAGTATCTCCATATTATATCAAAATTAATAAATGTTAATGCTATCCCTACTGCAAATAAAGGTATTGCTAAATATAATCTTTTTGATATTTTATCTTGCTTATAATTTAGCATATCTGCAATCATAAGTCTTGCTCCTCTAAAAGCTGTATCTCCTGATGTTATAGGACAAGCTACAACACCAAGCATTGCAAGAACTCCACCTATTGGGCCTAATAAAGTCTTTGTTATCTCAAGAACAACACCACTTGGTCCAACTTTCCCTAAAATTTCTGAAAGTCCCTGAACACCACCATAAAATGCCATACCTGCAGCTGCCCAAACCATTGCTATTATTCCTTCTGCTATCATTGCACCATAAAAAACTTTTCTTCCTTCCTTTTCATTAACCATACATCTTGCCATAAGTGGCGATTGCGTTGCATGGAAACCTGAAATAGCTCCACAAGCAATTGTTATAAACATCATTGGAAATATCGGTAATTTTTTAGGATGCATATTTACAAATTGTATTTCAGGAATATGATAACCTTTTAATAGTATTCCTCCCCCTACTCCAATTGCCATTATTACTAAAGCTATTCCAAATAATGGATATAACCTTCCTATAATAACATCAATTGGTAAGATAGTTGCAAGAAAATAGTAAGCAAACACAACTACTACCCAAAAAGTAAGAGTCATATAGCCGGGAGTTATAGCTGCAAGCAATTTAGCAGGTCCTGTAACAAACACAACACCTACAAGAACTAATAAAACTACAGTAAATACCCTCATTATGTTTTGTATTTTCTTACCTAGATAAATACCTTGAATTTCTGATAAGCTTGCTCCGTTATGCCTTAATGATATCATTCCTGATAAATAATCATGAACAGCTCCAGCAAAAATACTACCTAAAGCTATCCATAAAAAAGCAGCAGGTCCAAAAAGTGCACCTTGAATTGCACCAAATATAGGTCCTAAGCCTGCTATGTTAAGGAGCTGAATTAAAAAAACCTTCCATGTAGGCATTGGAACATAATCTACTCCATCCTGCATAGTAAAAGCTGGAGTTTTTCTGTTTTCATCAACCCCAAAAAGATTTTCAATAAATTTCCCATAAACAAAATATCCTAAAACTAATAATACTACACCACCAATAAAAGATAACATAATACCCCTCCTTAACCTTTTCTTATAACCATACTATCACATGTTTGATTTTTCTGACAATTTTTGCAGGGTATTATGTTAAAAATTGAACTTAAGATACAAAATTTTCACCTTAAAATGCAATTAAATCCCTAATATCTCCTTTAACTTTTTAACCCTTAATCGACTTACTTGTAGCTCTGTCTTTTCATCATCATCAATAATGATTTTATAAGTTCCATTAAACCATGGATATATCTCTTTGATTTTATTTAAATTAACTAAAAAACTTTTATGAATTCTAAAAAATCCTGTTTTTTCTTCAACTTCATTTAAGGTATAACTTGTAGTATATATTTTATCTTTTGTTTTAACCAAAGTTTTACCATTTTCTGTATAACAATAATAAATAGAATCTAAATCCAATAATACAAATTTTTCATTCTTTTCACATGCTAATTTTTTTATTAAAGTTTGATTTGTAAACTTTTTAACCAATTTTTCAATGTTTTCTTCTATCAAATGTTGTCCAGCATATTTTTCAACATATTCAACAATTCTATTTAATGTCTTTTCAATTCTTTTCCCATCAAAAGGCTTTAAAATGTAATCAATAGCTCCAACTTCAAAAGCTTTTAATGCAAATTCATCATAAGCTGTTATAAAAATAAAATAAATATCCTTATTAAAAATAGATATTTGTTTTGCTAAATCAAGTCCATTCATTTCAGGCATATTAATATCTAGAAATACGACATCTGTTTTATTTTCTTTTAACCAATTTAAAGCATTTTTTCCATCATTAAAAACTTCTTTTATTACTATAAAATCATACTTATTTAAAATAAACTTAAGTTCTTCAATTGCAGGAATTTCATCTTCAACTATTATACAATTTATCTTTTTCATATACCTCCTCCTTTGGAATTTCAAAACTTACTTGGGTTCCAACTCCTTTTTCTGAGATAATGTTCAATTTAACTTCCTTACCATAATAAATTTTTAATCTCTCATTTATATTTTTAAGTCCAATACCTTTATTACCTTTAAAAATATCTCTTAGCGTATCCTTTTCTATACCAATTCCAGTGTCACTAACTTCAAATAAAATTTTATTCCCTATATCCTGAACTTTAACCTTAATAATTCCACCATCTAACTTTTTGGTAATACCATGTTTTACAGCATTTTCTACTAAAGGTTGTAAAATAAATTGAGGAATTAATATATCCTTCAATTTTTCATCAATTTCATACTTAACTTGTAATCTTTCACCAAATCTTGCCTTTTCTATGTTAAGATAAGCCTCAATAATCTCAATTTCTTTATCTAATTTAATAAATTCTTCAGATTTTAGCGTTCCTCTAAAATAATTAGATAAATCTAAAATCAAGTCTCTTGCCTTTTGAGGATCTTTTCTACAGAAAGATGCTATCGTATTAAGAGCATTAAATAAAAAATGAGGATGAACTTGTGCTCTTAAAGCCTTTAATTCTGATAAAGTAGCAGTTTCAATTTTTTTGTTAAGCTTATATATTTCAATTTGTGTTGCTAAAAGATTCGCAAGTTCCTTTAAAAATTCTCTATATCTCTTATCATAATAATCATCTAATGAATCTACCTCTATTCCTAAAACACCTTCAATCTCACCATTAATAAAAATAGGAATAAAATAAAAATAAACTTCCACGTTATTCCTATTATAAAATATAATTATTTTTTCCAAAGGACTGGCAAAATAATCCTTTGCTTGAAAATTTATAGTTTCAATATCCAGATCCTCACCCACATAACTTAAAATCTGTTCTTTATCACCAATTAAAACTCCTTTAAAGCTGCCATAAAATTTTATAATTTCAGCAATCTTTAACGCTGTATCCTTGTTTAATCCTTTTCTTAAATAAACTGAAGCTTGTTTTGCTATACTTAAAGATTTTAAGGCATTTGCGGCTGCTATTTCATTGCAATGCCTTCTAACTGTCTTAATTATATCAATAAATATAGCAACTCCTAGAGAATTAATAATAACCATTGGAATGCCTATTTCCTTTTCAAGTTCCAAAGCCAAATAAAAGGGCTTTGCAAGTATTAATACAATAATTATTTGAATAATTTCTGCAATAACACCCGCCAAAAAACCAATAAATATTGACAATTCACCATTTTTTCTTCTAAAATAAGCCCCCACAAGCCCTTCAAATATCGTAGCAATAGCACAAGCAAACCCAGTAAATCCTCCAAGCCAAAATCTATGTAACCCTGCCACAGTTCCAACTACTGCTCCTATCACAGGTCCTCCTATATATCCGGCAACAATTGCCCCTATAGGTCTTAGATTAGCTATAGCACCTCCTGTTACTTTAACACCAAGATAAGTCCCTAAAATCGAAAATATACTAAATGAAATAATCAATAATATTTTATCAGCAATCGTTAAATTATTTTTAAAAAATTTATCAATTAAAGAGGAATGCGCAAAAATATATGCTACCAAAGCAACAAGAGCCATTTTTTCAAATAAAGTTATAAAAAGCATTACTTTACCCCCAAGTTAAAATTTTACAACTTTATTATAACAATATAACAATATTGTAACAACAAAAACAACTTAAAAGGGTAGGAGCATAAGCTTCCTACCCTGATTTATTTTTGCATCATAGATTTTATCTTCATAAGCCTTGTTAATGTCCCACGCTCATTTTCGTCTAGTTTCATAGTAATATATTTTATTGTTTCCTTAAGCTGAGGTATCATAACATATTCAAGGGCATTAACTCTTCGCCTTGTTTTTTCAATTTCGTCTGCCATAAGCTGACAAGCTTTTTCAACCTCTGCAAGTTCTAAAAGTTGTGGCATTATATCATAAAGCTTTTTTATAGCTGCATCAAGTTCCCCTGTTGTTGATAAAAAGCCATAAGGATATATGCTAGCATTTTCATTTCCTTCCCTTACAAAGTTCATAACAGGGACACTGACGCTCATTATGTTTTTCCTTGTAACCTCAAGTTTTATCGTCTCAGCAGGCATTGATATAGCCTCTTGCAAAAATTCTGCTCCCATAACAGCTTTTGCCATCATAAAATCCTTAAGAGATTTTGTAAGTTCTTCTTCAACCTTAACCCTTAATTCATTGTTTCTCTTTATAAGATCAATAAATTTTTTCATAAGTTCGTCCTGTTTATCCTTCAAAAGTTTATGCCCTCTTACTGCAACTGCTAATCTTTTCTTAAGACGGCTAAGCTCCATTCGTGTAGGATTTACATTAAGTCTCATTAAATTTCATCCCCTTTTTTGGGCAAATACTTTTCAATATATTCTTCTCTTATTCTCTTTAACTCTGACTTTGGAAGTATAGATAAAAGTTCCCAACCTATATTTAATGTTTCTTCTATACTTCTGTTTTCATACTCTCCTTGACTTACATATCTTTTTTCAAATTCATCAGCAAATTTTGCATATAATTTATCTATATCTGAAAGAGCAGATTCACCTAATATAACTGCAAGTTCCTTTGCCTGTTTACCTTGTGCATAGGCTGCAAAGAGCTGATTCATTGTATCTGCATGGTCTTCTCTTGTTTTCCCTTTACCAATTCCCTTATCCTTCAATCTTGATAAGGAAGGTAATACATCTATTGGAGGATTAACCCCTTTTCTATAAAGTTCCCTGCTTAATATTATCTGACCTTCTGTTATATATCCTGTAAGGTCTGGTATAGGATGGGTTTTATCATCTTCTGGCATTGTAAGTATTGGTATTTGAGTTATTGATCCTTCCTTACCCTTTATCTTTCCTGCTCTTTCATAAAGAGTTGAAAGGTCTGTATAAAGATATCCTGGGTATCCACGCCTTCCTGGAACTTCTTTTCTTGCAGCAGAAATTTCTCTTAAAGCTTCACAATAATTTGTCATATCCGTCATTATAACAAGAACATGCATTCCCTTTTCAAAGGCTAAGAATTCTGCAGTAGTTAATGCCATTCTTGGAGTTGCTATTCTTTCTATAGCAGGGTCATTAGCAAGGTTTATAAATAAAACTGCTCTGTCTATTGCTCCTGTCTTTTTAAAATCAGATATAAAGAACTCTGCCTCTTCAAAAGTAATTCCCATTGCTGCAAATACAACAGCAAATTTACTATCTGCATTCAAAACCCTTGCCTGCCTTGCAATCTGGGCTGCAAGCCTAGAATGTGGAAGACCAGAACCTGAGAAAATTGGAAGTTTTTGTCCTCTAACAAGAGTATTAAGACCATCTATTGCAGAAATACCTGTTTGGATAAATTCTGATGGATAATCTCTTGCAACAGGATTTAATGGGTTTCCATTTATATCAAGCTTCTTTTCAGGAATTATCTTAGGGCCTCCATCCTTTGGTCTTCCAAGACCATCAAATACCCTTCCAAGCATGTCAATTGAAACACCAAGCTCAAGGGTTTTCCCTAAAAATCTTACCTTACTTCCTTGAAGGTTTATTCCTGCAGAGCTTTCAAATAACTGAATTAAAGCTTTATCGCCATTTATTTCAAGAACCTTACCTCTTCTTATTTCTCCAGTTTGAGTTTCTATCTCAACAATTTCATCATAAAGAGCTCCCTCAACTCCATCAACTAGCATCAAAGGACCTGCTATTTCCCTTATTGTTCTATATTCCCTAAGCATTTACAAACCCTCCCTCCATAAGCGATTCTATTTGCTGTTTAAGTTCTACAAATATTTCATCGATCTTTTCTATTTCATTTTCAGGAATATATTTTGCTCTTGCAATTTTTTCTCTTACGGGAAGGTTTGTTATCTTGCTTAAATATACTCCAGCTTCCAATGCCTTTTGAGATAAGTGATAGAATTCAAGTATTAATTTTAACATCTTATATTGTTTATTAAGTGAAGTATATGTATCTATTTCATGGAAAGCGTTTTGATGTAAATAATCTTCTCTTATTGATTTTGCAGCTTCTAATGTAAGCCTATCTTTTTCAGATAATGCATCTATACCTACAAGTCTTACGATTTCTTGAAGTTCATTTTCCTCTTGTAAAATCTTCATAGCCTCTTTAACCATTTGTCCCCAGCCTTCATATCCCATTCTTTCAATGTATGGTGCAATTTTTTCCATATACAGAGAATAACTTAAAAGCCAGTTTATAGCTGGGAAGTGTCTTCTATATGCAAGGTTTGCATCAAGTCCCCAGAATACCTTAACTATCTTTAAAGTAGCCTGAGTAACTGGCTCTGAAAGGTCTCCACCTGGAGGAGATACTGCTCCTATAACAGTTAGAGCACCTATTCTATTATCAGAACCTAAACAGTAAACCTTACCTGCTCTTTCATAAAATTCCGCTGCACGTGATGCAAGATATGCTGGATATCCTTCTTCTCCTGGCATTTCTTCAAGACGTCCTGACATTTCTCTTAGAGCTTCTGCCCATCTTGAAGTTGAATCCGCCATCATAGCAACTGAATATCCCATATCTCTAAAGTATTCTGCAATAGTTATTCCTGTATAAATTGAAGCTTCTCTTGCTGCAACTGGCATATTTGATGTGTTTGCAATAAGAACGGTTCTTTTCATTAATGGTTCCCCTGTTTTTGGATCCTTAAGTTCTGGGAATTCCATAAGAACGTCTGTCATTTCGTTTCCACGTTCACCGCATCCTATATAAACAACTACTTCAGCATCAGCCCACTTTGCAAGCTGATGTTGAACAACTGTCTTTCCACTTCCAAAAGGACCTGGAACACAAGCTGTTCCTCCCTTGGCAACAGGGAAGAAGGTATCTATTACTCTTTGTCCTGTTAAAAGTGGCTCTTCTGGAGTTATCTTAGATTTATATGGTCTTCCTTTTCTTACTGGCCACTTTTGCATCATAGTAAGATTTACAATATCCCCATTCTTTGTTTTAACCTTTGCAACAGTATCTACAACTGTAAAATCCCCTTCATAAATTTCTACTATTTCACCTTCTATGTTATATGGAACCATTATTCTATGTTCTATAAGAGTAGTTTCCTGAACAGTTCCAAAAATATCGCCTGGATATACGTAATCTCCAACAGACTTTTTAGGAACAAAATGCCACTTCTTTTCCCTATCAAGGGCTGGAACATCTATTCCTCTTGTAATAAAGTCCCCTGCTATTTTCATTATTTTATCAAGAGGTCTTTGAATTCCATCAAACATAGCTTCAATAAGACCAGGTCCAAGCTCTACGCTTAAAGGTTCGCCTGTAGTTTCAACAGGCTCACCAATTCCAAGACCTGAAGTTTCTTCATAAACTTGAATAGAAGCTTTATCTCCACGCATTTCTATAATTTCGCCTATAAGCTTTTTGTAGCCTACTCTACAAACGTCAAACATTTTGGCATGTTCCATACCTTCAGCAACAACAAGAGGTCCTGAAACCTTTATAATTCTTCCCGCCTTCAAGACTATCAACCTTCCTTCTTTGATAAAATATCTACTCCAACAGCTTTTTCAACATTATTTTTTATTTTTTGAAGTCCTATTCCAAGACTTCCATTAACTCCAGGAATTAAAATTATAGCTGGCAAAAAGTTGTTTTTGTACCTTTCTATAGTCTCATCTATTTCCTTGGCAATAGTTTCTGTTACAAATATAAGACCATATCCTTCTCGTGCCATTTCATCAATAGCCCTTTGAGCTTCTTCGGGGGTGTCAACCCCCTTTACAGTCATTCCAAGGGAAAGGAAAGCAACAGCCGCATCCTTTTCCCCTACAACCCCTATTTTATACATAGGTATCACGCAACCTTTCCCTTATAACGTCTGGTGCTACACCGTTTTTCTTTCCTGTAAGAACTATTCTTAAAAGTCTAATTTCATTTTCCCTTGCAATTATATATGCTATAAGTGGGTCTGGACCAAAGGATATAAACTTAGAATTTTTAATAAAATCCATTATGTAGTTATCGCCATACTTTTCAAGACTTCCCAAATCATGCTTTTTTATATATTCCTCTAAACCACCCTTTACCCATTTAAAATGTTCAGTATGCATTATTTTATTTGCAAAAGAATCAAGGGAATCATTAAAACTATTTAAGAAATGATCTAAATCTATATTTCCATCCTCAATAAATGCCTTTTTGAAAAATTCCCTATCCCTTTCTTGAACTTTGATTCTTACAAACGCCTTTATATTTGTCATATCAATTATTAATTTAACTAACTTTACAAGATACTCAAGCTTTGAATCTTCAGCTATGCTTAACATATATTTCAATATGCCCTTGTCTATTATTAAATCTATATTTTGAGGATTTTTATTTGATTTAAAATCTTCTAAAGCTCTTTCTATATAACTTCTTAAAATAGGGTTTATATCTCTAAAATTTTCTTCTTTAATTGAAATTTTTAAAACATCTAAAGGAACAGTGCCTATTTCAAAAAGAACCTTTTCAAATTCAAAATTAGAAAATTTAGATTTTATTAAAGTTTTAATATTATGTCCATCATATCTTGCTGCTAATACATCAACAACGCTTTTGTTAGGAACTATTTTATACATCTCAAAATAAAGATCTTCTAAAGCTTTTTTAAGGCCTTCTTCAAAATTTCTAATATTGTAGTTAGAATAAACAGTATCTTGAAGCATTCTTACAGCTTCATCAAAGTCCTTTGCTTCGATAAGGGCTTCAAATTTTGCCTTATCAAGCATTTTGTTTTCCATGGCCTTAACCCTTGCAATGCTTTGTGAAAAATAGGTTAAATCCATTACCTCCCCTCCTATCTACCTAACTGGAGGAACTAGAAAAGAAGTTTTGCTAGTTCTACCTCAAGTTCATCCCTTAAATTTCTAATTAAAGATTCTATAGTACAGTTTATCTCAAGCCCATTCCTTCTTAAAATAAACCCAGAATTTAAATTAAGGGTTTCGCTACTTAATTTCAAATTTCCTGCCTTTCCTTTTGCTATAAGCTCCCTGTTTATTTCATACAAGAAAGATTGATTAAACTTATCTTTATCCTTTTGAGATAAAACTATTTCCTCATCTCCTGTTTCTACGCTATTTAAGATAAGAGTTTTAAAAAGACTTCTGTAGGATTCCAAATCCATGTTGTTTATTTTATCCACAACAAGCTTAAATATATTATCAATCATTTCCTGTTTTGCCTTTAAAATCATATCTCTACATTCCATTTTAGCCTTTGATATTATTCTTTCCTTCTTCTCTTTTCCTTCTCTTTCGGCTTTTTCCTTAAACTCCTCAACTATCCTTTCAGCTTTATTAGTAGCCTCATCTAAAATTGATTTAGCCTTGCTTAAAGCCTCATTTTCAATTGCGCTTGCCTTAAGCTTTGCATCATTTAACAGCCTTTCTTTTAAACTATCAATTCCGGCCATTTTAAGCACTCCCTCATCATATCTTTATATTTACTATCATCAATATTGAAGTAATGAGCGCAACTACCGCATAAGTTTCAACCATTACAGCATAGATAACTCCGTTAAACATCTTTTCAGGTCTTTTAGCAAGTATTTGAATACCTGCAGCAGCAGTTTTACCCTGTGATATTGCTGAGCTATATCCAACAAAAGCCATTGGTAAGCAAGCCATTAAAAGATAGAAACCTTGTGCTAATGTAATTGGCTTTAATCCTCCTGTTAAAAGGCCTATTCTTGAAAGAACTATAAGAGCAGTTATAAAACCATAAAATCCCTGTGTTCCTGGAATAACTTGTAATATAAGAGATTGACCAAATTTTTCAGGTTCTTCAGTTATAAGACCTGCAGCGCTTTGACCTACTATTCCAACTCCCTTTGCCGAACCAATTCCTGCCATTAAAGCAGCAAGTGCAGCACCAAGTAGAGCTAATGTAGCCCCACCATATGCCTTTAAAAATTCAACAAATGTTGTAAAGTTTTCCATGTTAACTCCTCCTTTATTCTACTTTTATAAATTTTGTTTTTATTTTTAAAGGCTCAAAGGCCTTTCCGCCACCTTCATAAAATTTTCCAAAGAATTCAAGGTATTGAAGTCTTGAGGTATGAACATACGTTCCAAGTATTCCTATAAGGAAGTTAAATGTATGTCCTGCAATAAATATAATCGGTCCAAAAATGTAAACAACAACTCCCTTTCCAAGCAAGCTAATAAGGAGGTTAAAGGACCATCCTATAAGCCCTGAAGCAAGACCTAATGCTAAAAGACGGGAATAAGATAAAGCATCTCCTAGATATCCTGTAACTCCATATAGTGAATAAAATCCTCCAAAAAACTTTCCAACTAATGTTTTGTTTTCTCTTCCATGAGTTAAAAGAATTATCAAAGCACCTAATATTGCCATAGCCTTTGCTATAAAGCCTCCACCTAAAAACATCCAAATAAGCCCTGAAAGAAGTAAATACCAAGCTCCAACATCAAAGAAGGCATCTAACACTTTGCCATCTCTTATTAACATATAAGCCTTTACTCCAAGACCTACATAAAGATGAACCATACCAAAAATTATAGACCATTTTAATATTTCCATAGGTTCATTTACAGGATCCACCCATAAAGGTTTAAGCTTTATTATACCTCCAAAAAAGCTTCCATATAAAAAACCAAATATAATTGTTGGAATGCTGCAGTATAATATGAGTTTTAAAAGCTTTCTCATATCCCCTTCAGCGTTTGTAAGTTTTAAACCCAAAAGCCCTACTATAAACATTAAAATTCCATATCCAACATCTGCCATCATCATTCCAAAGAACAGTAGGAAAAATGGAGTTAAAACAGGTGTTGGATCTATTTCGCTGTGTTTTGGAAGGGCATACATAGAAGTTACAACTTCAAAGGGCTCTGATAACCAATTGTTCTTTAAAAGAACAGGTGCTTCTTCATCTTCTGCATCCTCAATTTCAATATATATATCCTTAAAACTTGAGCTTAAGTTTTCCTTAACAAAACCTACTTTATCTTCAGGTATCCATCCTGATAAAAAGGCTGCTCTTTTAGTTAAAACTATATTTTCCTTTGCCTTTTCAAGTTGAAGCTTTGAATACAAATAATCATAAACCTTTTCGATATCATCAATCTTAGAAGCTAAATCCTTTGCTTTGTTTATAAGACCTTCATATTCTAGATCTAATTCTTCTATCTCCTTATTAAACTCAAGTATCTTATCCTTTGGTGCTTTATCGAGTTCTAAATTTAGCTTTGTAAAACCATATCTTTTTAAAACTTCAAAAACATCATCAGCTATATCTTTATAAGATAAAACAAACATATTTAAGTTGTTTTGTTTTTCAGATATAGTTTCAATATATACCTCTTTAAAGTTTTCATTTAATTCTAAAATTAATTGTTCTTTATACTTTTTGTTTACACTTCCTATAAAATAGGAAACATTTTTTAAAGTCTTAAGTTCCTCCTCCGAAGCATCAAAATTTATCCAATTTGAATACTGATCTATAAGGGAGAAAAGCTTTGACCTTTTAGACCTGTTTAAATTCATTGACTCTTCTATATGTTTTGCTGTTTTGTAATACGCATTCCAATCTATGTAAGTTTCTAGCTTTTCAAACTCATCAAAACTTAACACTTTTTTAGGAGTAAAAAGCCCTTTTTTATCATCAGCATATTGTTTTAAAAATTCATATGTAAACTTAACCTTTGAAAATTCATACTCAACCTCATTAGATACCCTTTCGCTTTCAAAAGGATATTCTTGAATTTTTTCTTTTAAATCCACTACTTGAATAACTCCAAGCTTTTGTAAAAGTTTCAACAACTTTTCTTTATCTTCCTTTAGGCAAACTATATTTATTTTTTTCATCTTAACTATCGCCATGGCTATTCACTACCCTCTCAATAACCATTTTTATTGCCTGCTCAATCTTTTCTTGTCCAATATTTTTAATATCATCTACCTTTTTATTTGCCTCATCGTAAATAGGCTGTGCTTCTTTTTGTCCTTCTTTTTCGAAATTTTCAATTATTTCTTTGTAAATTTGACTTCCCTTTAAGTTTGCCTCTTTAATTATTGCGTCTGCTTTTTCCTTTGCATCTTTTAAAATTTCATTAGCCTTTTGCTGAGCTTGTCTTACTATTTCCTCAGCCTGCCTTTCTACATCAATCACCTGCTTTACAACTTCCTTTGCCAAGCTCTCACCACCTTTTATTGAAAATTCAAAAAATGTTTACAATTACATTATACTATACAAATACAATCTTGATAAAATTTTGTTTGATTTAAAAATTAAATAAAATCTTGCATTGTAACTTCAATTTATAGAATTTTCTTTTAATTTTAAAGCATTACTTATTAAAATATGTCCAAATCTTTCTTGACAAATCAATTACAAGTATAAAATTACCAATAACATATTCTTTATTATATGAAATTTTTGTTGGAATAACAAATAAATTTTTAAAATTTTCTACATTTAATCTTTCCTTAATTTCATCTTCCTTTTCCTTTAAAAAATCTTTTAAATTAAAATCCATATCCTTTTTTAAAAATTCTGGAAGGTAGCTTTTCTTAGTAGTAAAAACGTAATCATGAATAAGCAAATCCTTTACTAAATCCTCCTCATCATAAGCTTTTAAAAATTCATAAAGCATTTTTGTTTTTGAATTTAAATCATGGTTTAATTCAAAAAAACCTCTTTTATCTAAATAATTTGTTAATCTATAAAAAAACTCATAACTTTTTATTTTATTTAAAAAATAATTGATAGTAATATCATATAAATGGGAATTATAATATATCTCAAAGGTTTCTTCAAATTTAGTTAAAAATAAAATATCCTCAAAACTTAAATCCTTTGTCTTTACAACTTGATAAGGAGGATATGGAGAATGTTTTATTCCGTAAATATCCTTCTCCTTTGACATATCTGAACCTTTTAAAACCTTTAAAAATCCAATTTGCAAAACATCCGGTCTTATACTCATAACATCCTCAAAGGATTTTTTAAAAGAATCTAAATCCTCTCCAGGAAGTCCCACTATTAAATCTAAGTGGCAATGAATGTTTCCTTCATCTAAAATTTTTCTTACGTTTTCCTTAACCCTTTTAAAATTCATAACTCTATTTATATTTTTTAAAACCTCTAAATTTGTGGTTTGAACACCTATTTCAAACTGGAAAAGTCCATAAGGTGCCCTTTTTAAAACATCTAAACACTCATCATCTAAAAGATCTGCTGCTATTTCAAAGTGAAACTTTGTACTTTTAGCATTTTCAATCAAAAAGTTCCAAATTTCAATTGCTACTTTTTTATTTGCATTAAATGTTCTATCAACAAATTTTACAAGCTTAACGTTATTATCTATAAAAAATTTTAAATCTCTTTTTACCCTATCTAAACTAAAAAACCTAACTCCCTTTATAGTTGAAGACAAACAATATTTACAATTAAAAGGGCATCCCCTTGAAGCTTCATAATATATTATTTTTTCTGGAAGTTTATCATAGGGAAAGGGTATTTCATCTAAATTTAAAATTAAAGGCCTTTTTTCATTAACAAAAACACCATCCTCATTCCTATAGGCCAATCCTTTTACTTTCACAATTTCTCTTTTATATACCAAAGCCTCTAAAAGCTCCTTAAAAGTTTTTTCTCCTTCCCCATAAACTACAAAATCAATAAATTGATATTTTTCTAAAACTTCCTTAGGATCATAAGACACCTCAGGCCCACCTAAAACTATCTTTATATCTTGGTTAACTTGTTTTAAAATGCTACAAACCTTAAGGGTATTCTCTATATTCCATATATAACAGGAAAAACCTACAATATCAGGTTTTTTATAAGCAATATCTAAAGCTATTTCATAAGAACTTTCATTTATAGTTCTTTCATATATTTCTATATTAAAACCTAAAGCGTAAGACTTTAAATATCTTATGGCTAGATTAGAATGAACGTACCTTGAATTAAGACTTGCTAACACTACCTTCATTTTCATCCTCCGTATATTTTGCTTCTATGTAAAACATAAGATTATCATCATCAATTTTAGTAACGTTATATCCTTCTTTTGTTAAAATATTTTCCACATCGCCACAGCTTAATGAAAAGGGGTTAAATTTAAAAATTTCATTTAATGTTTCGACTTTGTTATCCTTTTTTACAATTTTTATTCTTACATTATCAAAAGGTTTTATTCTTCTGTAGTTTAAATCCCAAATCATTAAAGTAGCTCCATTTTTTAAGTTGCTTTTTAACCTTTTTAAAATATCCTTTATTAAACGTTTTTTGTATTTGTTAATAGAAAGAAAAAATAAAACAGTATCAAACTTCCCTAAATCTAAAGGCAAAGTTTTAACACACAAAAAATCTTTTTCTAAAACATCTTCTAAATTTTTAATTATAACCGTTGATCCTTCATAAGTTATATCTAGTATATCCCCCTTAAATTCTTTATTACTTAAATCAACTATGTAATATTTTTCCCCCATAAAATCACCTTTTCTTCTTTTTTTTCTTTTTTTCAACAGAAAAACCAAACTTACCTATATGTTCTCCTGTAACACAATATCTTCCATGGTTATACATTAAAAGCCCTGCTTTATCTAAATGTAGTTTTCCTGTCTCATCTATAAGACTTTCTTCAACATTTACAGCAACTATTTCTGCTATAAACATATGATGGCTTCCAAGCTCTAAAATTTCTTTAACCTTGCACTCTAAAGCTAAAGGACACTCTTTTATTATGCTTGCTGAAACCACGCTTGCCTTTTCCTTTGTTAAATTTAAAAATTTAAATTTATCCACATCCCTTCCTGATCTTACTCCACAAAAATCTGTAGCAAAAGCTAAATCCTTGGTAGGTATGTTTACAACAAATTCTCCAGATTTTTTAATAAGCTCATAACTATACCTCTCAGGTCTTACTGATATGGATAACATAGGAGGATTAGTACAAACAGTTCCTATCCATGATATAGTTATTATATTTTCCTTATCTTCATGCTTTGAAGTAACTAATGCTGCTGGTAGAGGATAAAGCATCGTTCCAGGTTTCCAAGTAACTTTTGCCATATTATTCCTCCTAATTTAAATTTATACTTCTATTTTAATAACATCATTAAAATATTTCAACATAAGTCCTGCGGTAGTTCTTTGAGCTTGAGTTAAAATTTCCTTTGTAAGTTTAAAATATCTTTCATCTTTGTCCTTTACTTCTTTATATTTTAAATAAGCTTCAATTGCTTTTTTTGCATTTTGTTCTATAAAATCCTTTATAGAATCTAAATAAATGCCTCCCTCCCCTGCCTTAAAAGCATCATGCAAAAAATATGTTTTTATAACCCAAAGTTCATATTTTCTATGGCTGTCCAATAGTTTTATATTAACATGCTGGGGAACAGTCATGTCCTGAATGATGTGACAAGCACAACCTAAGTAAAACATAGACGCGTTAATTTTTCCTTCCCTATATAAGTTTATAGATTTTGAATAATAATATGTCGCCTCTTTTAAAGCATTGCTAGCTCCATAAAGTCCTCTCCCTTTTTCTGGATTATAAAAATGATCGCTGCTTTTAAAATCCTGATCTGCCCAAACTGCTCCTGAATTTATATCTTTTATGTATTCCTTTAAAAAATCATAAGCCCTTTTATACCCGTCGTTTTTTAAAATATCTAGTGCCTCATAATTTATAAATTTATGAACTTTACATTCGGTTTTTATTATTTTTCTCTTTATAGGATTTACGGCCCTTAAAAAACTTTTCATTACAAACCCATAGGACTTTTCAAATTTTCCCATAAAATCACCTTCAAATTTTTAATTACTTTAAATTATATTATAAAACAAAAAATAAAAAATATCCTCCTAAAAAGGAGGATAGTAGAGGTGATTTATATTAAAACCTTACGTAATGTCTTTTGCAACAATTTATTTTAGACTTTGTTCGACATTTTGTAAAGAGGGTATTTAAATATTTTTGTTAATAGTTTATAATATAAATGTTACAAAATTTTTAAGGAGGGCTCTTTATGGTAGATGAAAGAATAAAAATATTAGCGAAAAACCTCATAAACTATTCTTGTAGATTACAACCTGGAGAAAAAGTGCTAATCGAAACAATTCACCTTGAACTTCCTCTTGTTACTGAACTTGTAAAGGAAGCTTATAGGGTAGGTGCTATTCCATTCGTTACTATTAAAAACAAAACAGTTGATAGAGCAATACTAATGGGCGCAACAGAAGAACAAATGAAGTTAATGGCAAAATATGAAGCTGCAAGAATGAGCGATATGGACGCTTACATAGGAATTCGTTCAGGAAACAACACTGCTGAACTTTCAGACGTTCCTGCAGAAAAGCTTGAAATTTACAATAAATACTTCTGGCATGAAGTTCATGGAAAAATAAGAGTTCCAAAAACTAAGTGGGTTGTTTTAAGATATCCTTCACCATCAATGGCTCAACTCGCTAATATGAGCACAGAAGCCTTTGAAGATTTCTACTTCAATGTATGCAACCTTGATTATTCAAAGATGTCAAAAGCAATGGACGCTTTAGTAGAGCTTATGGAAAAAACAGACAAAGTAAGAATAGTAGGACCTGGAACTGACCTTACTTTCTCTATAAAGGGAATACCAGTTGTTAAGTGCGATGGAAAGATGAACATACCAGATGGTGAAGTTTACACAGCGCCTGTAAAAGATAGCGTAAACGGATATATAACATATAACACGCCATCTGAATATCAAGGATTTACTTTTGAAAATATAAGACTTGAATTTAAAGATGGAAAGATAGTTAAAGCAACTGCAAACAACACTGAAAGAATAAACAAAATATTCGATACAGACGAAGGTGCAAGATATATAGGAGAATTTGCAATAGGAGTTAACCCATATATAACTAAGCCAATGAAGGATATACTATTTGACGAAAAGATAGCAGGTTCAATCCACTTTACTCCAGGAAGCTCCTATGAAGATGCCTTCAACGGAAATAAATCGGCAATCCACTGGGACCTTGTATACATTCAAACTCCAGAATACGGAGGAGGAGAAATTTACTTCGATGATGTTTTAGTAAGAAAAGATGGTAGATTCGTTCTTCCTGAATTAGAAGGATTAAATCCTGAAAATCTAAAATAGGAACACCAATTTGGTGTTCCTTCAGATTGTTGACAAACCCCACTTTTCAAAAAACGAAAAGTGGGGTTTGAGTATTTTTACAAGCATTTTTGATAAATATTTTATAAATACAAAGAAATTTTTGCCCTTTCCAGGGCCGTTTTGTCCCTTCTTCCAC
>Ga0207430_10096_pt1 | contig 42245 bp, 38 predicted proteins | sample YelNatsi3bottle8_FD_187544 | JGI IMG/M metagenome (GOLD analysis project Ga0207430, IMG submission 187544) | Hot spring thermophilic microbial communities from Obsidian Pool, Yellowstone National Park, USA - site 3 bottle 8 (SPAdes) (version 2) | ecosystem: Environmental > Aquatic > Thermal...
AATATACCAAGTATACTAAATATACTACAATTATTCAATATATATTAATATTTACTTATGTATAAAAATAATAGATAGAGCATACACAAAATACTGTGTAGCCTATCTATTATCATAGTTTAGTTAAGAAGACCCCGTCCCTTACTTTTTTGACATGACCTTTTTCCTATAGCCATAATCTTTTGCAATTGGTCTGCCTATGCTATTTATTTTACCAGTAATACAGCTAAAGCAATGGGCGGGAGTGTCATTTATACAGATTTTGCCTGGATATAATGCGTACAATTTTCTGTATTCCCCTTCTGTAACATTTGGCATTACAACATTTGCTCCACTACGAAGTGCTATCAACCTTCCATTAACATTTAGGGTTTCCATTGCTGTAGTTGCCGGAATATTAATATCAGGCATCAAAAGCCTTGTTATGGCCATAACTTTTAAACTGAGTTCAAATGTGCCTCCCTTTTCATTTTTTAATGGTGTATCGGGATTCGGGATAAATGGACCAACCCCTATCATATCAGCATCAATTTCTTTAAAAAATAGAATGTCATCTGCAATGGATTCTATAGTTTGTCCAGGAAGTCCTATGAGACATCCAGTTCCAACTTCGTAACCTAATTCTTTTAAATCTTTAAGACACCTTTTTCTATTTTCATGACTCATATTAGGATCGAGTTTTTCATAAAGTTCTTTATCCGTTGTTTCTATTCTTAACAAATATCTATCTGCTCCAGCTTCTTTATATGCCTTATATTCTTCTCTTGTTTTTTCGCCTATACTTAGAGTTATTGCAATATCGAGTTGTTTTATGGATTTTATGATTTTAGTCATCCTTTCAACATTGAAAAAATCATCTTCGCCAGACTGCAATACTACAGTTCTATATCCTAAATTGCGGGCATTTTTGGCAAAATTAATTATCTGTTCTGGCTTTAATCTATAACGTTTTATATTTTTGTTATCTCTTCTTAGACCACAATATAAGCAATTTTGCTTACATATATTAGAAAATTCAATAAGTCCTCTTAAATGCACTTCATCTCCCACATATTTTTTTCTTACTCTATCTGCGGCTTTAAATAATTCATCGTTATATTGATCGTCCTTTAAAAGCTCAACTATTTCATTCTTTGAGAGAGTGTGTGTTTCTTCAGCTTTTTTTATTAGTTCTAACAAAAAGTTCACCTACCTCAATAAATTTAAACTTCAAATTGGCAAATAAAATTATTAAAAAGATAGCAAAGTTTTTTGTGGCTAAATAAAAATGAGTAATTTTTTAAAATATGCGTGAAAGTACCGTATTTCTCTAATATTAGTTGTTAAAGCTAAAAACATTGATAGAAGGAGAAACCTTTACGATATGAGTTTAACATTTAATGCTCTAAAAGAAAAGATGTTTTTAAAATATATTTGTTATCGTCAATATATCCATTCACATTACTTTAATGTTGTGATATGGTGTTATTATATTATTGTAGATACTTTAACTCGAACAGGTTAAAATAAAAATATAAAGAGAGAAAGTGTCACAAAATGCCAAGAGGTCAAAGAAAATATAGTGAAGAGTTCAAAAACACTATAGTAGAGTTGAAGCTTGGTATAATAGAAAAAGACTACATAGCAGTATAGGGTATATGACTCCGCAACAATTTGAGGATTTGATTAAAAAATCTGCATAAAAATTTCGAGTTTTTGTGTCTACCATATTGACATAAATCCACTGGTACAGCTACTGTAATTGTAGACTAGCAAACGTGAGACAAAAATATGTTAAAAGTCAGGGAAGCTTGATAATTTCAAGCCCCTGACTTTTAATATTATTAGTATACGCCGATTATTAACATTCATTTAGCAGTAAAGGATGTCCTTATGATAATGCATGTATAGAATCCTTTCATACTTCTTTAAAGAAAGAATAAGTAAATATAGTTACTTACTATACTATAAGGATTTATAAATGGGGCAATAAAGGCAATAGATAAGAATAGATGTTATAACTTGGAGTTGACCATTTTCTAAGATAGTGCTATAATTGTATACAGAGATTGTTATAAATTTAACAATAGGAGGTAATTAAAGTGTGGGAAACAAAAATAAATCCAAATAAGGTTTTTGAACTTCGCTGCAAAAACACGACTTATTTTGGAATAGGTAGTATAAAAAAGATAAAAGATATTCTAGAAGTTCTTAAAAACAAAGGTATCAACAATGTCATTCTTGTAACCGGTAAAGGTTCCTATAAAGCCAGTGGGGCCTGGGATGTGGTAAAACCGGCTCTTGAGACACTCGGATTCAAATATTCACTTTATGACAAAGTTGGGCCCAATCCTACTGTTGACATGATCGATGAGGCGGCCAAAATCGGCCGGGAAACCGGGGCAAAAGCTGTTATCGGCATTGGCGGTGGCAGCCCTATAGATACCGCGAAAAGTGTGGCTGTACTGCTGGAATACACTGATAAAAATGCAAGAGAACTTTATGAACAGAAATTCATACCTGAAAAAGCTGCTCCTATTATAGCTATAAACCTTACTCATGGTACTGGTACCGAAGTAGACAGATTTGCGGTGGCTACAATCCCAGAAAAAAATTATAAGCCTGCAATTGCTTATGATTGCCTGTATCCTATGTATGCCATAGATGACCCTTCCCTTATGACAAAGCTTGACAAAAAACAGACAATAGCGGTTACTATAGATGCTTTAAACCACGTTACCGAAGCTGCTACCACTCTTGTAGCGTCACCTTACAGCGTCCTAATGGCAAAAGAAACAGTGAGGCTGATAGTTCGTTACCTACCCGCTGCTGTAAATGACCCTGAAAACCTTGTGGCCAGATACTATTTGCTTTACGCTTCTGCTTTAGCTGGTATTTCTTTTGACAATGGCCTTTTGCACCTTACCCATGCGCTAGAGCATCCTCTGAGTGCAGTAAAACCCGAGATAGCTCATGGTCTTGGACTTGGTGCTATACTGCCTGCGGTGGTAAAGGCTATTTATCCATCTGTTGCAGAAGTTCTGGCTGAAGTATATAGTCCTATAGTGCCTGGGCTAAAAGGTCTGCCTGCTGAAGCAGAATATGTAGCTAAAAAGGTTGAAGAATGGCTCTTTAAGGTAGGATGCACCCAAAAACTTTCGGACTTTGGATTCACAAAAGAGGATATTCCGACTCTGGTAAGGCTTGCTAAAACTACGCCTTCTCTGGACGGATTGCTTTCTAATGCACCAGTGGAAGCAACTGAAGCTGTTATTGCCAAGATTTATGAAGAATCTTTCTAAAATTTAATTTAAAAATTTCACAGCAAGCAGATAGACAATAGGCAATGAACAAGAACAGTATAGTTATTATTTTAACCATGTTGAAGGCAAAGAAATTTTAATCTTTGCAGACAGCGAAGGACAAACAATAGCACAACAAGTTCAAATAGGATATCTTTTTGATAAATAAGAAATGAAGACTGAGAAATTGAGGAGAGCCCTTAGCTTACAAAAATGAGCTAAGGGCAGTAATTTTATGTTTTTTTGTTAACACTTAAATTTTATCAGAAAAAGGGGAATTTATAACTTAACTCATTAAATATTGATATCATTTTCAAAATAATTGTTGAATTCTTTTGCGTTTGTGGTATAATTAGTTTAAGCAATTTACTTAAAACTAAATATGACAAGTGCTAGGGGAGCCAAAAAGTGGCTGAGAGGGGATTCGTTCCCGACCCTTTGAACCTGTCAGGGTAATGCCTGCGTAGGGAAGCATGCTTTTTAAAACATTTGTAAAAATGCTCACCTCACAGGTGGGCTTATTTTATTATTTGGAGGTGTTTTTATGAAATTAGCCCTTACTATTGCCGGCTCTGACTCTGGGGGAGGAGCAGGTATACAGGCAGATTTAAAGACTTTTTCAGCCCATGGAGTATACGGCATGAGTGTCATTACTTCAATAACAGCGCAAAATACAATGGGGGTTTTGGGAATTGAGGATATAAGTCCTGATATGGTGTATTTGCAGATGAAGACAATTTTTGAGGATTTATATCCAGATGCAGTGAAGATAGGTATGGTGTCTAATGAAGACATAATTAAAATGGTTGCAAAAGGGTTAAAAGATTACAATGTAAAAAATATTGTGTTGGACCCTGTTATGATTTCAAAAAGTGGAAGCTATTTATTGAAGCCGGAAGCAGTGGAGGCTTTGAAAGAGGAACTGATTCCTTTAAGCCTTGTAGTTACGCCAAATCTTATGGAGGCAGGAGAGCTAATTGGAAGGGAAATCAAAAGTGTGTATGACATGAAAGAGGCAGCTAAAAGAATTTTAGATTTTGGTGCAAAAACAGTGGTGGTAAAAGGTGGACATCTTACAGGAGATGCTTTAGATGTATTTTTCGATGGAAAAGAGTTTTATGAAATTACATCAGAGAGAATCGATACTAAAAACACGCATGGTACAGGCTGCACATTTTCCTCAGCTATAGCTGCCAATATCGCTTTAGGCTATGATTTAGTTGAGTCAATAAAAAGAGCGAAGTCATACATTACAGGGGCTATAAAACATTCGTTGGCCATAGGGCATGGAGTAGGTCCCACTAACCATTTTTGGAATATAGAAATAAGGAAGGTGTGAGATATGGACTTAACCCTTTATGCTATAACGGATAGGTCTTACATAAAGGATATGGATATTGCTGACGCAGTAGAATTAGCAATAAAAGGCGGTGCAACAGTAATTCAACTGAGAGAAAAAGACATATCAAGTAGGGAATTTTATGAAATTGCTCTCAAAGTTAAAGAAGTGACAAAAAGAAATAGAATCCCTCTCATTATTAACGACAGAGTGGATATAGCTTTGGCAGTAGATGCAGATGGAGTTCACGTTGGACAGGAGGATTTGCCGGCAGATGTTGTAAGAAAAGTAATAGGTCATGATAAAATAGTAGGGGTATCAGCGAGGACAGTGGAAGAAGCTTTAAAAGCACAAAGAGATGGAGCGGATTATTTAGGAGTGGGAGCGGTGTTTAAGACTCCTACAAAGCCGGAGGCGGAAGCTATTGGAATAGAAGGGCTGAAAAAGATAAAAGAGGCAGTCACTATTCCCGTAGTTGCAATAGGAGGTATAACAAAAGATAATGCTTATGAAGTCATGTTAAAGTCGGGAGTAGACGGGATATCTTCAGTTTCAGCTGTGTTTTATGGGGATATAGAAAACAATACAAGAAAACTTTTGGAGGTTATAGCAAAAGCGATAAACGATAGGAGGAATTTGAAATGAAAAAAGAATTGTTGAAAATTTTAAGAGAGAAAAAACCTTTAGTTCACCATATTACAAATATAGTTACTGTCAATGATTGTGCTAATATAACACTGGCTATAGGAGCATTGCCAGTCATGGCACATGCCTTGGAAGAAGTAGAAGAAATGGTAAGTGCAGCAGATGCTTTAGTTTTAAATATAGGCACTCTTACAAATGAACAAGTAGAAGCGATGATAAAGGCAGGAAAGGCTGCAAATAGACTTAAAGTACCAGTTATATTAGACCCTGTTGGAGCGGGAGCTACGAAGCTTAGGACACAAAGCTCAAAAAAGATATTAGAAGAGGTAAAAATTTCTGTGATAAAAGGGAATAGTGCTGAGATTTCAATACTTGCAGGCAAAGGTGGGAAGATACGCGGTGTAGAATCTCAAAGCGGAGCAGATGATATTTCTGAAGCTGCAAAAGATTTAGCAAACGCGTACAACGTTGTAGTAGCAGTGTCAGGTGTTACTGACATAATTACTGATGGAAAAAGAATTGCGTATGTAAAAAATGGGCATCCTATGATGGGCACTGTTACTGGCACAGGTTGTATGCTTACCTCTGTAGTAGCGAGCTTCTGCGGAGTATGTGAAGATTATTTTGCAGCTACAGTAGAAGCTTTTGTAGCTTTTGGAATAGCAGGTGAAAGAGCCGCTCAAAGCAGCAATGTCAAAGGGCCCGGCAGTTTTAAAGTGACATTTTTTGATGAGATATATAATCTCACGCCGGAGATAATAGAAAAAGATAAGAAGGTGGAGTATGAATAAAATACATCGTATGGCTTTTATGGCACTTATTATTGCTATAGGCACCTTTGCTTCTCAATATGTATGGTTTAGTGTAGGTGCTGCCAAAGTTACACCTGTTCAACATGCTATTAATGTTATTTCAGCAGTTTTTTTGGGCCCTTGGGGAGCGTTAGAAGTAGCTTTTATTATAGGACTTTTGAGGAACATCCTTGGTGTTGGATCGCTTTTGGCATTTCCAGGAGGAATGGTTGGTGCGTTCATTGCTGGATATCTTTATAGATTTACACGTAAATTTTATTTTGCCTCTATAGGAGAAGTTATAGGTACAGGCATTATAGGGGCTTTGCTTTCTTATCCTATAGCTAAGTATATACTTGGAAGTTCCGGTGCGGCTTTTATGTTTGTCATTCCATTTTCGCTTTCCAGTACAATAGGCTCGGTTATAGGATATGTAGTGGTATTGGTTTTAGTAAAATATAAGAAATTTATCTCATAAACTTACTTTAGAAAGGCGGGTGTGAATCATGAAAATTAAAAATTTTACCCTTTTTCTAATATGGGCAGGTGCAGCAATCTCAATTGCTGAAATCTATACAGGTTCGCTATTTGCACCTCTAGGTTTAACTAAAGGCTTGTTGGCTATTTTAATAGGCCATATCATTGGTACATTATTTTTCTCGCTTGGGGGGCTTATGTCATACATCCTTAAGTTGCCAGCAATAAAATCAACAAAAGTTGTTTTGGGCAATAAAGGTACAATTTTTTTAGGAGCACTAAACATTCTACAATTGATTGGATGGACAGCAGTCATGATTATACAATCAGCAAAAGCTTTTAATGGTGCCATTGGTATGTCTGTTGGTGTAGGAATACTTTTTGTAGGCACATCTGTTTTATTATGGTCACTATTTTTTGAAAGTGAAGCATACTGGGTAAATAACATTGCAGTAATATTGTTGTTTATATTGACTATTGGTGTTGTAGTATTTTTAAAGGGCGGGAAAATTTTAACACCAACAGGTAATATAAGTTTTGTAGATGCAATCGAACTTGCCGTTGCTATGCCTGTATCATGGCTGCCTTTAGTAGGAGATTATACGATCAACAGTGAAAATAGAAAATCTAGCTTTATATATACATTTTTAGGTTATTTTATTGCAAGCTGTTTTATGTATTTTATAGGTCTTTTTGTTTCATTGAAAACGGAAGGAAAAGATATAATTTCATATTTTGCATCAATAAAAACTGGGTTTGTACCATTGCTAATAATACTTTTATCAACAGTGACGACTACTTTTATGGATGTATACTCTGCTGCGATATCTACAATGGCAGTTATTAAAACAAGGCTCAGTAAAAAAGAGCTATTAATAATTTATTCGCTGATAGGTATCATAGCAGCATATTTATTCCCAATTGATAAATATCAAAACTTTTTATATGCTATCGGTAGTGTATTTATTCCAGTATACACAGTAGTTTTTGTAGGCTTCTTTATATTAAAATATGAAGAAAGTGGGTACCTTAATATTCCTGCAGTTGTATCATCTATCATTGGAATTATTACGTATAATTACATGGTATATAACGGTACTTCATTATTAAAATGGTATCTAACTCCCACCATAACAACAATATTTTTGACTGCTGTAATTTATACTGTAACACAAACTTTTTTTAAAAGAAAAGAGAAAATTTTATGATTGATGAAATTGCAAAAACTCTTGAACGAGTTTGACTTAGATTACTTCAAAAACGTAAATAACCGTTTTGGGCATGCTGTGGGAGATAAAATCCTTATTTATCAAGGCTTAGAAGCATTCTTGACATATTAAAAAAACTTTGATAAAATGGTCTTGCGTAAACTCTTAATCAGCGGGGCTGGGGTTCGAGTCCCTAATGGCGCACCATTTTAATATGCGGGCATGGCGGAACTGGCAGACGCGCCAGACTTAGGATCTGGTGGGGTTACCCGTGGGGGTTCAAGTCCCTTTGCCCGCACCAATAAAAATTTAAGGGAGAAAAATATATATTTGACAGGAAAATAATGCAGTAGGCATTATTTTTTTTGCATAAAATTATGACAACTTGAGTTTGATTCACCGTTTTTTTATGTTATAATATTATAAGTTTAGAAGACTTTATACGAAAGAAAGAGAATAGGAGGATTTACTTAATGGGTGCGAGTCTTAAAAAATTAGAGAAAAGTATTGCGACGATTGAACTTACAATACCAAGTGAAAAGTTTGAAGAGGGTTTAAATTTTGCTTTTAAAAAGAATGCTTCAAAATTTAATGTACCGGGTTTTAGAAGAGGGAAAGCGCCAAGAGCTATTGTAGAAAGATATTATGGTGAAGGTGTCCTTTACGAAGATGCTGTAGAGTATGTTTTTGACGAAGTGTACAAGGAAGCTCTTAAAACGTTTGATTTAGAGCCAGTAGATTATCCGGATATTAACATTTTACAAATCGGCAAAGGAAAAGACTTGATTTTAGAAGCAACTGTACCTGTCATGCCTGAGGTAGAGTTAGGTGAATATAAAGGCATAGAAATTGAAAAAATAGAGTATGATGTGTACGATGGGGATGTAGAATACGAATTAGAAAAATTAAGGCAGCAAAATGCGAGAATTATACCTATTGAAGGAAGAGCAGCAGAAAGTGGAGATATTGCTGTAATAGACTTTGAAGGCTTTATAGATGGCAAGCCTTTTGAAGGCGGCAAGGCGGAAAATTATGAATTAGAATTAGGTAGCAATACTTTTATTCCTGGCTTTGAAGACCAAATAATAGGCCATAATGTAAATGACACTTTTGATGTAAGTGTAACTTTCCCTGAAGATTATAGGGTAGAAGAATTAAGAGGCAAATCGGCTGTTTTTAAAGTCACTCTTAAGGCTTTAAATAAAAAGGAATTGCCTGAATTGGATGATGAGTTTGCGAAAGATGTAAGTGAGTTTGAGACATTAGAAGAGTTAAAAGCCGACATAAGAAAGAAATTAGAAGAGAAAAATAGATTAGATGCAGAAAATGAGATGAAAGAAAAAGCAGTAATGAAAGTTGTGGAAAATGCAAAAGTTGATATACCAGATGTTATGGTGGAAAGGCAAATAGATATTTCTTTGAGGGATTTAGATTATAATTTGAGATATCAAGGTTTGGATTTAAATAGCTATTTATCAATTACAGGGAAGACCTTAGAAAATTTAAGAAAAGAGATGTGGGATGGAGCTTTAAATAGAGTAAAAACTCAACTTGTCATAGACAAAATTGCCAAAGTGGAAAATATTCAAGTTACAGAGGAAGAATTAGAAAACAGATTAAAGGAAATGGCAGAGAGTTACAGAATAAATCTGGAAGAATTCAAGAAAAGCTTGACTGAAAGCCAGATAAACGGCATAAAAGAAGATATAGCGTATTATAAGACGATTGACTTTATTTTTAGTGAGTGTAAAATAATAAGTAAAGAGGAGTGATTATTATGAGTCTTGTACCTATTGTTGTAGAGCAGACAAATAGAGGCGAACGTTCTTACGATATATTTTCTCGCCTTTTGAAAGACAGAATTGTATTTTTAGGAGAAGAAATAAATGATACTACAGCAAGTTTAGTTATTGCTCAGCTTTTGTTCTTGGAAGCTGAGGACCCCGACAAAGACATTTGGCTTTATATAAACAGTCCAGGCGGTTCAATAACTGCAGGATTTGCAATTTACGATACCATGCAGTATATAAAGCCAGATGTAGTGACTTTGTGCGTTGGAATGGCTGCGTCTATGGCTGCATTTTTACTAGCAGCAGGTGCAAAAGGAAAGAGGTTTGCACTTCCTAACAGTGAAATAATGATTCATCAACCTTTAGGAGGAATGCAAGGCCAAGCTACAGACATAAAAATTCATGCAGAAAGGATTTTGAAATTAAGAGATAAGCTGGATAAAATATTAGCAGAAAATACGGGGCAACCTATTGAAAAGATAAAAGCTGATACTGAAAGAGACTTTTTCATGGACGCGGAGGAGGCAAAAGCTTACGGCATTATCGACGAAGTGCTTATCAGGAACAAAAAGTGATGCCCCAGAAGAGGTGAAATTATGGCTAAATACGATAATCAAAAGCAATTAAAGTGTTCTTTTTGCGGAAAGACACAGGACCAGGTAAAGAGACTAGTTGCAGGGCCTGGCGTGTATATTTGTGATGAATGCATTGAACTTTGCCAAGAAATCATAAATGAAGAATTTGAAGAAGATATGGATATGGGAATTGGAGAACTTCCGAAGCCAAAGGAAATAAAAGAATTTCTTGACCAATATGTAATTGGACAGGAAAAAGCTAAAAAAGCTTTAGCTGTTGCTGTTTACAATCACTACAAGAGAATTAACAGCAGGATAAAGCCAGACGATGTAGAACTTCAAAAGAGCAATATTTTACTTTTAGGTCCCACAGGTTCTGGGAAAACCTTATTGGCTCAGACACTGGCAAAACTTCTAAATGTTCCTTTTGCAATAGCTGATGCAACTTCTCTAACTGAGGCTGGATATGTCGGTGAAGACGTAGAGAATATACTTTTAAAACTCATACAAGCAGCAGATTATGACATAGAAAAAGCTGAAAAAGGTATAATTTACATTGACGAAATAGATAAAATAGCGAGAAAGTCAGAAAATCCTTCTATTACTCGTGACGTCTCAGGAGAAGGCGTACAACAGGCTTTGTTAAAAATTTTAGAAGGGACCATTGCAAATGTGCCGCCACAAGGTGGAAGAAAACATCCTCATCAAGAGTTTATACAAATTGACACAACTAATATATTGTTTATATGTGGTGGCGCTTTTGAAGGCATAGAAAAAATAATAGAATCCCGAATAGGGAAAAAGAGCTTAGGATTTGGCGCAGAAGTACAGAGCAGAAAAGAAAAAGACTTAAGCGAAATTTTAAGTCATATAATGCCACAGGACCTTCTTAAATTCGGTATGATACCCGAGTTTATAGGAAGGGTGCCAATAGTAGTTACATTAGACCCATTGAGTAAGGATGACTTAGTAAGGATTTTGACAGAGCCCAAAAATGCGCTGACAAAACAATACGAAAAATTGTTTGAATTAGATGGTGTAAAGCTTGAATTTGATAAGAAAGCTTTAGGGCTCATTGCAGATATGGCTTTGGAGAGAAAGACCGGCGCAAGAGGACTGAGGGCAATCTTAGAGGAAATTATGTTGGATGTGATGTACGAAATACCATCCAGTGACAACATAGAAAAGTGTATAATTACAGAGGAGACGGTACTAAAGAAGGCTCCGCCAACATTGGTTTACTCAGATGCTCAAAAAGCCAAAAAGAAAATAAAAAAGACGGAGTCTGTTTCGTAAAAAAATAAAATTTTTACATCAATCCCCCTTCTCCTTCACATACTAAAATAGTGAATGGGAAGGGGGCTTGGATTATATTGCATAAAAGAGGGTGAAGATATGACAGAAAAAAAGTATATATTGCCAATGATTCCTTTAAGAGGATTAACTATTTTTCCATACATGGTGCTTCATTTTGATATAGGAAGAGAAAAGTCAATTAGGGCTTTGGAAGAAGCTTTTATGAAAAATCAGTTGATATTTGTTACAACGCAAAAAGAAGCTGAGATAGAAGACCCTTCTATTGACGACGTCTACAAAGTTGGCACTATTACAAAAGTCAAACAAATGTTAAAACTGCCAGGAGAACTTATAAGAGTTTTGGTAGAAGGGATAAGTCGTGCTGAAATTCAGCAAGTGACAAGAGATGATGAATTTTTTGAGGTAGAAGTTATAGAAAAAGAAGAGCAAAAAGAAATTGAAAAGACACCAGAGCTTGAAGCTTTAATGAGAAGTGTTATTTCTGCTTTTGAAGAATATGTAAATATGACTTCGAGACTGCCTATAGATAGTTTATACAGTGTTATAAGCATAGAAGAGCCTGGAAGACTTGCAGATATGATTGCGGCTCACATATCTTTAAATACAAATCAAAGTCAGCAGCTCTTGGAGTGTTTTGATGTAAATAAAAGGCTAGAAACTCTTTTAGGATTTTTAATGAAGGAATTAGAAATACTAAACATTGAAAGAGAGATAAATGCCAAAGTTAGAAGTCAAATTGACAAATTACAGAAGGAATATTATTTAAGAGAACAGTTAAAAGCTATAAAAGCTGAATTAGGAGAGACAGATGAGATTGACCAAGAGATTGAGGAGTATGAAAAGAAAATAAATGAAAAAGATTTACCCGAAGAGGTTAGAAAAAAGGCGAAAGAGGAATTAAAACGCCTTTCTAAAATGGCGCCTGGTTCTGCAGAAGCTTCTGTAGTGCGAACTTATTTGGATTGGATTTTGGATTTGCCATGGAATTACGAAACAGAAGATATTTTAGATTTAAAAAGAGCACAAAAAATATTGGATGAGGACCATTACGGCTTAAAGAAAGTAAAAGAGAGGATAATAGAGTTTTTAGCAGTTAGAAGTTTTTACAACAAAATTAAAAGTCCTATTTTATGCCTTGTAGGTCCTCCAGGTGTTGGTAAGACTTCATTAGGCAGGTCTATAGCGCGGGCTATGAACAGAAAATTTGTCAGATTATCCCTTGGTGGAGTGAGAGATGAAGCAGAAATAAGGGGACATAGGCGTACCTACGTCGGAGCTATACCAGGAGGTATTATAAATTCCATAAAAATAGCCGGTTCAAAAAATCCTGTGTTTTTACTGGATGAAATAGATAAAATGAGCTCAGATTTTAGAGGAGACCCTGCTTCTGCAATGCTTGAAGTTCTTGACCCAGAACAAAACTCCACTTTTAGAGACCATTATCTTGATTTACCTTTTGACCTTTCAAAGGTATTGTTTATAACAACGGCTAATACGGTAGATACCATACCGGCACCTCTTTTAGATAGAATGGAAGTTATATATGTTTCTGGATATACTGAAGAAGAAAAACTTCACATTGCAAAAGATTATTTAATACCTAAGATTTTAAAAGAACATGGGGTGTCAGATAACAAAATAATAATCCAAGAATCTGCTATTTACGGAATAATTTCAGAATATACTCGCGAAGCAGGAGTAAGAGGCTTAGAAAAGAATTTATCTCAAATTGTGAGGAAGGCTATAAAGAAGATAGTTGAAGAAAACGCACAAGTAGTAAAAGTGGGAAAAAGAAATCTACAGTCTTATTTAGGCAAGCCTATTTACCGCCCTGATAAAGCAGATCAAAAAGACGAAGTAGGGATAGTTTTTGGACTTGCATGGACAAGGGTAGGAGGAGAAATTTTAACTGTAGAAGCTTCTATAATGCCAGGAAGTGGCAAGCTCAATCTCACAGGGCAATTAGGGGATGTGATGAAGGAATCTGCACAAGCTGGTTTTAGCTATATAAGGGCGAATGCCGAGAAACTGAATATAGATAAAGATTTTTACAAAAATGTCGATATACATATACATGTGCCTGAAGGTGCAATTCCAAAAGATGGTCCTTCAGCGGGAATAACTATGGTTACTGCTATGGTGTCTGCACTTAAAAAAGTTCCTGTAAAAAAAGATGTAGCTATGACAGGAGAAATAACTTTAACCGGCAAAGTTTTACCTATAGGAGGAGTAAAGGAAAAAGTTTTAGCAGCTCACAGAGCAGGGATACGCAAGGTTATACTTCCTTTGGAAAATAAAAGAGATTTGGATGAAATTCCTCAAAGCGTAAAGAAAAAATTAGAATTTAAATTTGTTGAAAAAATTGATGAAGTTCTTGACTATGCCTTGTCTAAGGAGGGCATTTATGAAAATTAAAACTGTAGAGCTGGTTCGTACTGCCTTTAATGAAGAGCAGTATCCTAAAGATAATTTTCCTCAGATAGTAATCGTAGGAAGGTCAAACGTGGGCAAATCCACTTTGATAAATACTGTATTAAACAGAAAAAATCTCGCAAAGACAAGTTCTAAACCTGGAAAAACTAGGGGCATAAATTTTTATTTGATAAATAATGGCTTTTATTTAGTAGACTTGCCGGGATATGGATATGCAAAAGTTTCAAAAGAAATGAAGAAACAGTGGGCACATAACATAGAGACTTTTCTAAATACTTCTAAGAATCTGCGGCATGCTTTGCTTTTAATAGATATACGTCGAACTCCTACAGAAGACGATTTTTTAATGGTAAATTGGTTTAGACATAAAGAGTTACCTTTTACAGTGGTATTAACAAAAGCTGATAAGGTCAATAAATCAGAGATAGTAAATGCGGTAGAAGGCATTTGTAAAACTTTTAACATTGATAGCGAAAGAATTATAGTTTTTTCTTCTTTAAAGAAAATGGGAGTATCCCAAGTATTATCAATTTTTGAGGAGTGGACAAAAAAATAAATTTTTAATTTTGTAAAAAAACACGAGAAAATCGTTAAATTTTTGATTATTTTTGATGAAATAAAAAATTTAGCAGCATTAAAATTGTTGTGTTAGAACATTATAAGGGGTATAATTTTTATTAACTATTGATAAAAATTTTTGTTTTTATTTGTGCGGAGGGAGAAAATAATGAAAGGGGTATTAGAAAGTAAAATAAACGAAGAAATGATAAAACTCACAAAAGAAGCAATTGGAAGAGGTGCAGAGGCAGCAAAAACCCGAATTTGCGAGGATATGATTATTGTAAGGCTTAGTAAATCTTTGAGCCATGAGGAGATGCAAATTATATCTACTGAAGAGGGTAAAAGGCTGGTAAAACAATTAAGGGAGTTGTTGGATGAAATATTAAAACCCAAGTTTAAGGAGATGATAATGCGCCTTACAGGTTGTAATGTTATAAGTATCTATAAGGATATGAATCCTCAAAAAGGAGAATACGTCTATCTATTTGTGTTAGACAAAAATCTAGAAGAAGAGTTGCGAAGTAGGTAAAAAACTGTAACAAATTGCTTATTTTTAACAACAAAGTAAATATACTAAATTGAAAATCTTTCTTAATAAGTATATAATTATACATGTTGGGGGTATATAAGAGGAGGTGAGGTAATTGGAGATAGGGTCTTCAGTGGTATTTACCATACCGCTATTTGGAGGTATTCCTATTACAGAAACAATAGTAGTAGAATGGATTATAATGGCTGTACTAATTTTGGGTGCTGCTGTTGTTACTAAGGGATGGAAACTAGTTCCTGAGGGTGCACAAAATGTTGTAGAGCTTATGGTGGAGGAATTTAATAAATTTGTGGAAGGTGCTTTAGGAGAGCATTGGAGAGATTACGCTCCTTATTTAGGAACTGTAGCAGCTTTTTTGATTTTAGCCAACACTATAAGCATTTTTGGCTTAACACCTCCTACTAAAGATATTAGTACAACTTCAGCCCTTGCCATTATGTCGATTACTACTGTTATTATAGCTTCCATAAGAGCAAGAGGGCTTAAAGGGTACGTAAAGCACTTTTTTAAGTCTCCTATAAACCTTTTTATCAATGTTTTGGATTTATTTACAAGACCTTTGTCGCTGGCAGCCCGACTTTTTGGCAACATATTTGCAGCAGTTACGATAATGGAACTTATTGAAAGGGCTGTGCCAATAGTAGTTCCTGCAGTATTTAGTTTATATTTTGACCTTTTTGATGGATTATTACAGATGTTGGTATTTGTGTTTTTGACCATGTTATATATTGAAGAAGCTATAGAATAATGTATAATAAAAATAATGAAATGATTAAAAAATTTTAATAAAAATAAAAAAGAAAAGGAGAGGATTTAAATGGATTTATTAGCTATAGGAGCAGCTATTGCTGCATTAACAGGGATAGGTGCAGGTATTGGTATAGGTCTTGCGACAGGAAAGGCAGTTGAAGCTGTATCAAGACAGCCAGAAGCAGGTGGAAGGATTATGCAGCTTCTTTTATTGGGAGGCGCGCTTGCAGAGGCAACAGCTATTTACGGTTTGTTGGTGGCATTCCTGATAATAATATTAAAGCCATAAGTTTGAGACAAATTTCCTGATGAAAGAAGGGAAAAAATTGGGCATTTTTAATATATCGACTTTCATCTTTACAATAATTAATTTACTAGTTCTTTATTTTATTTTGAAATGGCTTCTATTCAAACCTGTTACACAATTTCTTGAAAATAGAGAAAACAAAATTAAATCCTCCTTAGAAGAAGCAAATAGAGAAAGGCAAGAAGCTCATAATTTAAAAGCTAAGTACGAAGAAATACTAAAAAATGCTGATAATGAAGGAAAAGCTATTATTGAGAAGGCACAAAAGGCAGCAGAAGACAAAGCAAACAAAATTATAGAAAATGCCAATAAAGAGGCAGAAAATATAATAGAAAAGGCAAAAGAAGAGGCAATGTTAGAGAAAATCAAAGCTATGCATGATTTAAGGACAGAGATATCGCAATTAGTCATAGATGCCGCTTCCCGTGTGCTGGAGAAAAAGCTACCTGTTGCTGACGAAGACCTCATCAATGAGGTTATCGAGGAGGCGGGGGCATCATGGCACAAATAATTGCGAAGAGATACGCTTATGCCTTTTTTGATGTTGCGAAGCAGCAAAATAAAGTGAAAGAGTATTATGAGGAGTTAAATAAAGCAATTGAAATTCTTCAAGTGGATAAAGTAAAGCGGATTTTTAAGAATAAAAGTATTGATAAAACAAAGAAAATAGAATTTGTGGAGCAGATTTTAAAGGATACCGATAAAGAAGTTATCAATTTTATCAAAATAATAATATCAAAACATAGAGAAGATCTAATTGAAGACATTGGAAAGGAGTTTAAAAAGCTATACAAAGAGTATTTTAATATTACAGATGTAAAAGTCGTTTCTGCATATCCACTAAAAGAAGAAGTATTGCAAAAGCTTCAAGAAAAATTAGAGAAAAAGTTAGAAAAACATATCAATATCGAACCAATAGTAGATAAAAGCATATTAGGCGGTTTAAAACTTATTATTGGGAATACAATAATCGATGGTTCAGTCAAAGCAAGACTTACTGCACTTCTAAAAAATATGCAACAAGCTGTGTAAAATGAATTTAAGAAGGTGAAAAAGTATGAGCATAAGACCTGAAGAAATAAGCTCAGTTATAGAAGAAAAAATAAAAAATTTCGATTTTAACCTTGAAACTCAGGAAATTGGACACGTCATCCAATCAGGTGATGGAATAGCGAAGATTTATGGCCTTGACAATGCTATTTACGGAGAAATGGTGGAGTTTGAAAGTGGAGTTGTAGGAATGGTCTTAAATCTTGAAGAAGATACCGTGGGTGTTGTTGTCCTTGGAGACCCCGAAAAAGTTAAAGAAGGGGATATAGTAAAAAGAACAGGCAGAATCATGGAAGTGCCTGTTGGAAAAGAAATGTTGGGAAGAGTTGTAAATCCTTTAGGAGAACCTATAGATGGTAAAGGACCTATAAATTATGAAACAAAACGTCCAATTGAATACCCAGCTCCACCAATAGTAAGAAGGAAATCTGTGGATACACCTTTACAGACAGGTATTTTAGCTATAGATTCTATGATTCCTATAGGAAGAGGGCAGAGAGAATTAATAATTGGAGATAGGCAAACAGGTAAAACTGCTATTGCTATAGATACTATAATAAATCAAAAAGACAAAGGAGTATATTGTATATATGTAGCTATAGGACAAAAGGCTTCAACTGTTGCAGGAATTGTAAACATGTTAGAAAAGTATGGGGCTATGGAATATACAACAGTTGTCGCATCAACTGCCAGTGATTCAGCTGCACTTCAGTATATTGCTCCGTATGCAGGTTGCGCTATGGGAGAACATTTTATGTATCAAGGCAAAGATGTACTTGTAGTTTATGATGATCTTTCAAAGCATGCTATTGCTTATAGAACTATATCTTTGCTTTTGAGAAGACCACCTGGAAGAGAAGCATACCCTGGTGATGTATTTTACCTTCATTCAAGACTTCTTGAACGTTCTGCAAGGCTTGCAGATGAATACGGGGGAGGTTCGTTGACGGCACTCCCAATTGTTGAGACATTGGCGGGAGATATATCTGCATACATTCCTACAAATGTAATTTCAATCACAGATGGACAAATATACCTTGAGTCAGAGCTTTTCTATTCAGGAATAAGACCAGCTATAAATGTGGGTCTATCTGTATCCCGTGTTGGCGGTGCCGCACAAATAAAGGCCATGAAAAAAGTAGCTGGCCGATTAAGATTGGAACTTTCCCAGTATAGAGAGCTACAAGTTTTTGCTAGATTTGGTTCGGATTTGGATAAAGCAACACTTGAAGTTTTAAGACAAGGAGAAAGGATTGTTGAAATTACCAAACAGCCTCAATATCAACCTATGCCTGTTGAAGACCAAGTAATAGCTATATACACAGTGATGAATCGATATGTTACTGATATTGAAGTAGAGCAGGTGAGACCTTTTGTAAAAGGGCTCTTAGAATTTTTAGATTCAAATTATCCGGAAATAAAGCAATCTATAAGAGAGACAAAAGATTTAACTCAAGAAACAGAAGAAAAATTAAAAGCTGCAATTGTAGAGTATAAGGAAAAGTACGCCGCAAAGGGTGATAATTAATGGGAAAGCGAGATATAGCGTTGCGGATTAAAAGTGTAAGAGAAACTCGCAAAATTACAAGAGCGATGTATTTAATATCGGCTTCAAAATTTCAAAAAGCAAAGGTCATGTTAGACAATGTGAGACCTTATTATCATAAAATTCAAGTAGCTATGAAAGATATATTACTTCACACTGGAGAAGTTACTTCACGATATCTTGAGAAAAAAGATGATAAAAGTGAGAAGAAAAAATCTTTAATAGTTGTAACTGGTGACAAAGGCCTTTGCGGCGCTTACAATCACAATGTTATAAAAAAGGCTGAAGAACTTATTGGCAAAGAAAATGTAAATTTAATGGTGATAGGAGAGGTTGGAAGACGTTATTTTATCAAAAAAGGTTATAATGTAGATATTGAATTTTTATATACCGCTCAAAATCCAACTACAGCCATAGCAGGAGAAATTAGCGATGTCATATTAAATGCTTACAATAGAGGGCTGACAGATGAAATATCTATTGTTTATACTGAAATGCAAGGACTTGTACAAAAGGTAAGGGTTTTAAGACTTTTACCTTTAGACATTGACAACTTTATGGCGTTAGCCAATGAAGGAGAAGAAGCTGAAAAGAATGAAGTAGTAATTGACAGTGACATGATATACGAGCCTTCTGCTTCAGAAGTTTTTGATGTGCTTGTTCCTGAGTATCTCAAAGGTCTCATATACAGTATACTTGTTCAAGCTTTTGCTTCAGAGCATTTTGCAAGGATGATTGCAATGGATGGAGCAACGTCAAATGCCGATAAAATGATAAACAGACTTACTTTAGAGTATAATAAACTCAGGCAGGCTTCTATTACTCAAGAAATATCAGAAATAGTCGCAGGGGCATCTGTATAAAAGGAGATGATAAATTGAAGAAGGGGTATATTACACAGGTCATTGGTCCTGTTGTTGATATAAGATTTGAAGGGGAACTTCCTCCTATAAACAACGCCATAAAAATACCTATGGAAGACAGAGAATTAGTTGTTGAAGTGTCACAACACATAGGCGACAATGTAGTAAGGTGTGTTGCGATGGCTTCAACAGATGGCTTAAAAAGAGGTATGGAATGTATAGATACAGGCAGCCCTATAATGGTTCCTGTTGGAAAAGGGACTTTAGGCAGAATGTTTAATGTATTGGGGCAGCCTATAGATGAGTTAGGAGAAGTCAAAGATGTGAAGTACATGTCAATTCACAGAAAAGCACCGCCTTTTGAAGAACAAAGCCCTGCTACTGAAATTTTGGAGACGGGTATTAAAGTAATAGACTTACTTACTCCTTATCCAAAAGGCGGTAAAATAGGGCTCTTTGGTGGTGCAGGTGTTGGCAAAACTGTCTTAATAATGGAGCTAATACGCAACGTTGCCATAGAGCATGGTGGTTACTCAATTTTCACCGGTGTTGGTGAAAGGTCTCGTGAAGGAAACGAATTGTGGCATGAAATGCATGAATCAGGGGTTATAGACAAAACTGCTTTTGTATTTGGACAAATGAATGAGCCGCCGGGAGCCAGAATGAGAGTAGGTCTTGCAGGGCTTACAATGGCAGAATATTTTAGAGATGAAGAGCACCAAGACGTTCTTTTATTCATAGACAATATATTCAGGTTTGTCCAAGCTGGTTCAGAAGTTTCAGCTCTTTTAGGAAGAATGCCCTCTGCCGTTGGATATCAACCTACATTGGCTACAGACTTAGGCCTTTTACAAGAAAGGATTACTTCTACAAAGAAAGGGTCTATTACCTCAGTTCAGGCTGTTTACGTACCTGCTGATGACTTAACTGACCCAGCACCAGCTACAACTTTTACCCACTTAGATGCTACAACAGTTTTGTCAAGAAGTATTGCAGAAATGGGAATTTATCCTGCAGTAGACCCTTTAGATTCTACTTCACGTATATTGGAACCTCATATAGTAGGAGAAGAACACTATTATGTTGCGAGAAAAGTGCAAGAGATTTTGCAGAGGTATAAAGAACTGCAGGATATAATTGCTATATTGGGTATGGAAGAGCTTACAGAGGAAGATAAACTCATAGTTTACAGAGCAAGGAAGATACAGAGGTTTTTATCACAGCCTTTCTTTGTAGCAGAAACTTTTACTGGAACACCTGGCAAATATGTGCCGCTGAAAGAGACGATAAGAGGATTTAAGAAAATTGTAGAGGGAGAAATGGACGATATCCCAGAGGCTGCTTTCTACATGGTAGGAAACATAGATGAAGTCTACGAGAAAGCTGAAAAAATGAAATGAGGTGAAAAGAATGGATAAAAATTTTCACCTCGAGGTTTTAACTCCTCATAGAAAATTTTACGAAGGGGATGTGGAAGAAATAATAGTGACCATAACCACAGGTCAAATAGGTATTTTAAAAGGCCACATCCCTCTGACAGCAGCCGTAGGTACAGGTACTTTACAGATAAAAAAAGACGGACAGTGGAGAGAGGCATTTATTTCCGGCGGCTTTATGGAAGTCAAAAGAGACAGTGTGACAATCTTGTCCAGTGCAGTAGAATGGCCCGAAGAAATTGATATAGCTCGTGCTCAAGCAGCCAAAGAAAGAGCAGAAGAAAAACTTAGGCAAAAAAGAAGCAAACAGGAACATCTTTTGGCAGAAGCAGCCTTAAAGAGGGCTTTGATGAGATTGCAAATTGCTAGCAAATATCAAAAAATGTAAAAATAAAACTTCCTACTGATGATTTTTAAAAGCAGTAGGAAGTTTTTTATTATTTACTCACTTCCTTTTCAGGCAGTTCGGAAAGCACTATACCTGCAAACATAAAAATTCCGCCTATTATTGCTCTAAAAGACATCACTTCTCCGGCAATTAAAAAAGCAGCTATTGCAGCGAAAACTGGCTCCAGTGCGAATATCAAAGCTGTATGAGTGGCAGTAGTGTAGGCTTGCATCGTGTTTTGGGCAACATATGCAAAAGCAGTTGCGAATACCCCTGTTATTATTATAGCTGACCATACATCAAGAGAAGTGGGTATAAAAGGCTTTTCAAATATTAAACTCACAATTCCGCTTAAAACAGCAACTACTCCGATTTGAATAGTAGCAAGTAAATAAGTATCTAAAGTAGAAGCGTATTTTGCTATCAAAACAATCTGCATTCCAAAAGCAAAGGCACACAAAAGTGTCAAAAAGTCACCTATGTTAATAGATAAGTCAATATTTGTAGTGAGCAGTATAAGTCCTATAAAAGCGAGGACAATTCCTAAAATTGCAGGCTTTGAAGGCTTTCTTTTAAGAAGCACTGCTTCTAAAATTGGCACTAACACTACGCTAAACCCTGTTATAAATCCTGATTTAGATGCTGTAGTGTATTTAAGTCCCATTGTCTGAAAGGCATAACCTAAAAAAAGCATTGTCCCAATTACTGAAGCAGCAGCCAATGTTTTATTGTCAATGTTTTTTAACTTTTTATGGAAGATTATTGCCAGAAGCAAAAAAGCCAATAAAAAGCGTATAAAAAGAAAATTGTACACAGGAAGTGTCTGTATAGCGTTTTTGACTATTATAAATGTAGCCCCCCACACCATAGTTACTCCGGTGAGCACAATGTCGCTTTTTAATTGTTTGGACAACTTAAATTCCTCCTCAGAAGTTACTTAAAAATCATAGTTTAAAGTTGTGAACGATTGGCATACGTCTTCCTGTTCCAAAGGCTTTGGTGGTGACTTTGAGTCCAGGTGCTGCTTGTTTTCTTTTGTACTCTACTCTGTTGACTTTATTTATAACATCTTTTACTAATCTTTCATCATATCCTTTTTCTATTATTTCTTTTGCTGACCTGTTTTCCTCTATATACATTTTTAATATTTCATCCAAAATCTTGTAAGGAGGCAATGAGTCTTCATCTTTTTGATTAGGTCTTAATTCTGCAGAAGGAACTTTTTCAATTATAGAAATTGGAATTATTTCTCTTTCTCTGTTTATATACCTCGCAAGCTCGTATACCATTGTCTTAGGTACATCTGCAATTGGTGCAAGGCTTCCGCTCATATCTCCGTAAAGAGTGCAATATCCCATTGCCAATTCTGATTTATTTCCGGTAGTTAAAACAATGTGCCCTTCCCTATTTGATATAAACATTAAATAATTACCTCTTATTCTTGCCTGTATGTTTTCTTCTGCCAGGTCACCTATAACGCTGTTATCCCCATTGAAAACGGATAAATAACTTTTGAACACAGGCTCTATTGGGATTACTCTAAATTCAACTCCCAAATTTTCAGCCAGTATTCTTGCATCAGTTTTACTTCCTTCAGAGGAATATCTTGAAGGCATTGAAACTGCAAGAACATTTTCTTTTCCTAAAGCTTCTACTGCAATGGCACAAACTACTGCAGAATCTATTCCTCCGCTTAAGCCTACTACTGCCTTTTTAAAACCTGATTTTTTACAATAATCTCTTACACCAACTACGAGAGCATTGTATACCCATGATATATCCTCTTTTATCTCAGGTAACTCTTTAAAATTTTTAAGCTCTTCCATATCGACAATTTTAATGTCTTCCTCAAAAGCTTTAAGCTGCACAACTCTTTTGCCTTCTTCATTTACTACAAAGCTAGAACCGTCAAATATCAATTCATCATTTGCACCAACTTGATTCACGTAAACAAAAGGAATTGCGTACTTTTTTATTTTTTTCTCTATCATTTCTACTCTCATATTTTGCTTACCCAAGTAGTAAGGAGATGCTGAAATATTTATAAAAATATCAGGTTTTAGCTTAAATTGTTCTTCTAAAACATCAACAGAATAATCTACATTTGGCTCAAAAACATAATCTTTCCATATGTCTTCACATATATTAACTCCTAATTTTATCCCTTTAAAAGAAGCTACCTTTCTTATTTGTGCTGGTTTGAAATACCTTTTTTCATCAAATACGTCATAGTTGGGAAGTAAAGTCTTATCAAAAACCTCGACTATTTTACCGTCATAAATAAAAAAAGCAGAATTATAAAGATTGCCTTCTGTGTCTTGCCTTACAGTACCAAGTATTACTCCGATTTGATAAGTAGCGGGCAAGACTATTTCATTTATATATTTTTCATTGGCCTCTAAAAAATCTTGCATAAACAAAAAGTCTTTAGGAGGATAACCTACAGTAGCTAGTTCAGGGAACACCACAAGGTCAGCTTTTTGGTATTTTGCTGTATTTATAAACTCTACTATCTTTTCAAAGTTTCCTTTTATATCTCCTACAACTGGATTTATTTGTGCTAATGCAATTTTCATTAGTTTTCACCCCGCATTTATAGTACTACAATACATATTTTAGCACATAAAAAGACAAAAAACACTGTTTTCTATCTCCACCTTATCAGCTTTTTTTCAAGATACACTATAAAAATGTACATCAAGGCAGAAAGTATTGAGAGTATCAGGACACTTGTCATTACCAAATCCAACTTAAAAATTTGACCGCCGTAGACAATCAAATATCCCAAACCTGCTTTAGAAACTAAGAATTCTCCTGTAATTACTCCCACCCAGGAAAGTCCGATGTTTATTTTTATGGCGGAAATAATCGTTGGGACACTGGCGGGAAGAATACATTTTGTAAGTATTTGCATTTTCGTGGCACCAAAAGTCTTTAAAAGTTTTATTTTTTCTTCGTCTACTTCTTTAAAACCCGTTTGCAAGCTGATTATAGTTACTATCAATGAAATAGCGAGAGCCATTGTAATTATTGGAGCTTCTCCATTTCCCATCCAAACTATAAATATAGGACCCAGTGCAATTTTAGGTAGGCTATTAAGTACAACCAAATAAGGTTCTGCTACTTTTGACAAAAAGTCTGACCACCACAGAAGTATAGCGATTATCATGCCAATTACTGTGCCAAGAGTAAAACCTATTATCGTTTCACTCAAAGTTACCCATATGTGCATAAAAAGAGAACCATTCTGGCTTAAGGCTATCATAGTTTTTAACATTCTTGAAGGCTGGCTGACCAAAAAAGGGTCTACAATTTTATACCTTGCGACAATTTCCCATGTAGCGAAAAAGACGATTAATAGCGCAAATTGAGTAACTCGTATTAATACATTTTTTCTCTTTACTTTTTTTAGAAATTCCCTGTGCTCTTTTGAAATATAAGGGGTTGCTGCTTCATACATGGACATCCAACTCCTTCCAAATAGAATTAAAATATTCTCTAAACTCAGGAGCTTTTCTGCAGCCTATGGGAGATCGATCTTCGCAGGTTAAGACAATGTCATAAATCTTTTTTACATGGGCAGGCCTATTTGATAGTACTACAATTCTGTCACACATAGAAATTGCCTCTGAGATATCGTGAGTTACTATGACCGCAGTTTTTTGCTCATATTTAAGAATTTTATACACTTCATCGGATATAGCAAGTCTTGTTTGGTAGTCTAAAGCAGAAAAGGCCTCATCTAGTAAAAGTATGTCTGGTTTTAAAGCCAATGTCCTTATGAGAGCGGCTCTTTGTCGCATCCCACCTGACAATTGATTAGGATAATGGTTTTTAAACTCGCCGAGGCCGTATTTTACAAGCAAACCTTCTACGTATTTTTTAGACTCTTCTGTTAGACTTTTTTGTATTTCAAGTCCAAGTAGCGCATTTTGCCATATATTTCGCCATTCAAAAAGGTGGTCTTTTTGGAGCATATAGCCTATTTTTCCATTTACCTCTACACTTCCGTAAGAAGGCTTTAAAAGACCAGAAATAATAGAAAGAAGAGTAGATTTGCCACAACCAGAAGGGCCTATAATCCCTATAAATTCTCCTTCATACACATCAAAAGAAATATTTTTTAAAGCTTCTGTTTCACCGTCTAAAGTGTGATAATTAAAGGATACATCTTTGAGGCTTACCATTATTTTATTCATAAAAGCACTCCCTTCTATGTGAAAAGTCAGTTAATAAAAGGGGAATTGTGCTCAATATGGGAGGGACATATTGAGCACAATTTAAAACTTTACTTTTTGATCATTTTTTCAGCTTTTTCAGCGAAAGTGTTGTTGATTAGAAGATGTGAGTCCACCTTTTCTTTTATTACACCTGCATCTAAAAGTATATTTTGTAGAAAATCAAAGTCCTCAACTTTCATTTTTAGAGTAGTGCCCCAGGTGTTTTGATTTTTGTACCTTTCAATTGCTGTTGCCATAAGGTCTACATCAGCATCTGGGAAGAAAGGCTTAATTGCTTCCGCTACTTCTTTAGGAGAATGAGATTCCACCCACAGCATTCCTTTATACACTGCATTCACAAAACGCTGTATTATATCGGGATGTTTTTCAATGTAGCTTTTTCTTGCATTAAAAGTCGTATAAGGGACTTCATGACTGGAAGCGCCAACTGATGCTACAATGTATCCACCTTTTTGTTTTTCAACTAGGGAAGCTGTAGGTTCAAATAACGCCACGTAATCAGCATCGGAAGACATAAAAGCTCCCGCTGCAGCTGTAAATTGAAGATTGGTGATAAGGGTTAAATCTGTCTTTGGGTTTATGCCGTGTTCTTTTAAAATGTATTCCAGTGTCATTTGAGGCATTCCGCCAGGCCTTCCACCTATAACCTTTTTACCTCTTAAATTTTCCCATTTAAAGTCCGGTTCAGGCTTTTTCCCCAAAAGGAAAGATCCATCTTTTCTTGTCAATTGCCCAAAATTTACAAGATAATCATCTCTACCTTCTTTAAGTACGTATACAGTAGTTTCAGGCCCTTGAAGTCCTATGTCTGCTGTGCCAGATAAAACAGCCGTTGCTGCTTTATCTGACCCTTGAGCAGTTGTAATGACGAGTTCCAGTCCCTGTTCTTTAAAAAAGCCTTGGCTTACAGATACGTAATAGGGTGCATAAAAAATAGAATGAACTGTCTCTACAAAATTAATTTTTGTAAGTTTTTGACTTTTATTTGTACACCCTGCAAATAAAGAAACTGTAAGGGCTAATACTAACAGGAATACAATTAAGTACTTAAGCCTCATACCCATCCTCCTTTTTCTATTTTCACTTTATTATATTCTTTCAATTAAAATGTGTGATTGAGGCAAATTGTGCGTTTTTGTGATTTTAAATTTGTAATTGATAGTTTGATAAAAAGAAGGAAAAGTGAAATTTTTGTCGAATATGTATATACTGTGGTCTTAATGGATTAAAATGCTACAAGAAAAGGGGATTGAAAATGGCGCAAAAAGTAGCTGTAAAAAAGGGCAAGACATTAAAAAAACAAACAAAAAAGGCATACAGAAGTTTTGTAAGCATAGACACAATATTTTATATATTGCTTTTAGTTCTCGTATTTTATCCACCTTTTTTTAGAGGCATGTACTTTGAAAAAGAAATGTTTCCAACAATTGCATTGACTTCTGCGGTATTTATTATATGGGCTATTTTTAAAATTGTGCAAAAAGAACCCATAATAAGTACTACCTTAGACTATGCTGCTTTATCTCTTGTAGGGGCGTATATAATCTCTAGTTTTTTTGCAGTAAATATAAGGGCGAGCATAGGGGAAGTTTTGAGATATTTTGATTATTTGTTTATATATTTCATAGTTAGTAGGACTGTAAGAGATAACAAAAAAATTTTTATACTGTTAAATGTGTTAGTTTTAAGCTCTTTTGTAGTAGCGGTTGTGGGGCTGGGATCTTCAGTTAATCTCATCCATTACAACGGTTCATGGGTAGGAGGCAGGATAAACTCTACTTTTCAGTACCCAAATACAACAGCTTCATTTTTGATGGCTTTCTTCCTTGTCAATTTAGCTTTAATTTCTTACACTGACAATAAATATTTAAAGTCAATATACGGCGTAACCGCTTATACACAGTTTTACGCTTATGTATTTACCTTGTCTCGCGGCGCATGGCTTATGCTTCCTTTTCTTGGCTTTATCCTTATGCTTTTGATGCCAAGGGGTAAAAGAATAGAACCTTTTATGTATTTTGTAGGGGTTTTAATTGCTTCAGCACTCCCTATAGTAAAGTTTAATTCGGCAGTTGCCAGCGGGGCAGCTCTCAATTTAATCAAATGGTATTTGACTGGGGTTTTTGCTTCACTAATTGTTACATACGCAATAAGCTTTATTGTGAGTATTGTAAATAAAATAAATGTGAAAGCTGGAATAACTGTTGCTGCTGCAATTGGAATCTTTGTGTTAGCAGCTGGATACATAGTTTTTACAACTCAAGTTCCTTTGACTTTGAAACATGATGTAGAGGAGCCTGACAGCATAAAAAGCGTCACGAGATTTGTGAGTGCAGAACCTGATAGAGTTTATGTGTTAAAATACGATGTTGTAGCCAAAAATCCCTTAAATAAGGATTGGGCTTACGGCATAATAATAAACAGCAGAAATGGAAATGACCAGGAGACTAAAATTGCAGAATTCTACGACAAAGACAATTTCATAGGAGAAAAAACAATAGAATTTTCTACTTTAAAAGACACAAAAAGGCTTGCCATAACATTTGTGAATAATTTTCAAAACACGTCAGTTACTTTTACAAAGGCGCAAATATATCCTAAAAATGCTCCTTATGAAGTACAAAACATAATGTTAAAATATAAATACTTGCCGGAGGATATTGCATCCCGCGTGCAAGATATAGACTTTACCAGCCGCAGTAGTTCACAGAGGATGCAATTTTATAAAGATGGATTTAAAATTTTCAAAGATTATCCTATATTTGGAGCAGGTGGCGGTGCATGGGCATCACTATATTTCAAATACCAATCTTATCTGTATTGGACTACACAAACCCATAACTATTTCATGCAAGTGCTTTTAGATGCGGGTATTATTGGAGCTATCGCTATAATGTTTTTGCTTTTGTCACTATTTAGGGGTATGTACAGAGTGTATAAGGGATATTTGGAGGAAAAAGACAGAATATTAATTTCTGCTGTTATAACAGCAATAGTAAGTCTTTACGCTCATGCTGCAATGGATTTTGACCTGTCGCTTTCTGCAGTATCTATTGCACTTTGGGCGTTAATTGGTGTAATAAATTCTTTGGACATACTAAAAGTTAAAGTAAAAAACAAAAAAATTTACTTAAACTATTTAGCGATAGTTGTAGCCTTTGTTGTAATGTTTATGTCTACTTCTATGTCAGTAGCGTTAAGTTATGCCGTAAAAGGGGATAACTTTTTGAGACAACAAAATCTTATTTTGGCGGAACAAAATTATGAAAAAGCAGTATCCTATGACCCGTGGAACGCAAAATACAGAATGACATACGGGCAAATTCTCACCGCCCTTGGTGACCAGTTAAAGGATGCTGCAAAGCTTCAAAAAGCGATGTTTGAGGAAGAAAAAGCCGTGCAATTAGAGCCTTTTAATTCTCAACTTAATGCCCAACTGGGAGCTTTCTATCTTGCTCATGGACAAATTGACCTTGGCCTTAAATATGTATTAAAAGCAGTGGAAGTACAACCATTGAGGCCAGAAAATTACCAGCAATTAGCTGATGCTTATAACAAAGTTGGTATGTATTATTTAAACAATGGAGATAAAGAAAAGGCAAAAGAATTTTTGCAAAAAGCGGTAGATGTACAAAAAATGTTTGACAAAGCAAATTCCAAATCATTAGAGCCAAAGCCTATGACTGAAATGACCAAACAGATAATAGAAGAATCCCAAAAGACGCTTCAAGAGATACATTAAAAGTGTATCTCTCTTTTTTTTATCTTGATTTACCATAAAAGGAATGGTATGATAAAATCAATAAAGGCTTTTGAAAAGGGCATCTATATTTGAGATGCCAGTCATCGAACTATATAAATAGTCTTAATATTATGATATCTTTTAGCTGGAGGAAGAATAATGAAAAGAATTACTAAAAAAGGGAAAAATATTTATATAAGACCTCCTAAATACGAGGAAACTGCTTATATAAATAAATTATGGTCCGATGTGGATACAACAGGTGAAGTTGGTGGACCTTTTTTCTTACCAGAGGAGAAAGTATCATCTTGGTTTCAAAAAATGGTTGATCCTACGGATGGACATAATTTCTATTGTCTAATTTTTAACAATAAAGATGAACCTGTAGGTGAAGTAAGTTTCCATCGATTTGACGATTCAACTAAAACGGCAGAACTGAATATTAAAATTGAAAGAATACACAGAGGAAAAGGTTATGCAAAAGAAGCACTATTTTTACTTTTGGACTACTATTTTAATGAGTTTGGTGGAGAAATAATGATCGACCCGGTCCTTCTAAGCAATAAAAGGGCGCAAAAAATGTTATTATCATTTGGATTTGAACATGACCCTTCAAACAAGGAAGTATTCCTGTTAAAAATGACAAAGGATATGTTTAATAAAATTAAAGATGGTATTTTACACACATAAACATGATTTAACCTTGATTACTTGTAATAAGAATGGTATGATGAAGCTAGTAAATGGTTTTTATATGGGGGCCATGAAATGACAAATGAAGATTTTGTGAATTTTATTGTTGACAAATTTAATAGTTTTGAAAAAAGGTTTGACAACTTTGAAAAAAGATTGGATGGATTTGAAGAAAGATTTGATGAAGCTATTACAAAAATAAAGATGAAGTTAGAGAAAACACTAGATTAGAATGATAAAAAGATTACCGAATTAAACCAAAAATCACAGGAAGTAAAGCTGGATAGACAGCTTTTAAAGAGAGCAGTAGTAAATTTGTAGACATCGAGATACACTATAAAGTGTGTCTTTTTTTGTAAAGTGTAGCAGTAAATCCTGAGCCGAAGTGAAACGAAGCCTTAAGCCGAAGTGAATGGTCTCCGAAGAATCTTTGTCTTCTGTCATTCTGAGGTGAAGCCGAAGAATCTCATGCATAAAGGAATACAAAAAATGCAAAAAAGTATTAAAAAAGAAAGGTAGGAGGGTGTAGAGATGAAGAAAATACCCTATGGGATGTCCAATTTCAGAGCGATGAGAGAAGAAGGATACCTGTATGTAGACAAAACGATGTATATAGAGAAGATAGAGAACTTAAATAGCAAATACCTGTTTTTCATAAGGCCGAGGAGGTTTGGGAAAAGTCTTTTTCTTTCCACATTGGAGAACTACTATGACATAAACAATGAGAAAGATTTTGAGAAACTGTTTGGTGACTTATATATAGGGAAGAACCCAACAAAGCTAAAGAACAGTTATATGGTATTAGAGCTTGACTTTTCGGGATTAGATACAGGCGATAGAGAAAGATTAGAAAAATCCTTTAAACAAAACCTAATTGATTCAATAAGCAGCTTTTTAAACAAATACCACAGCATATTTAAAGAGATAAACGAAATAAAAGAGCATATCAAAGAGAAGCCGGATATAAAATCAATAATAAACCAGCTAATTGAGGAAGTAGAGAAAGTAGGTAAAAAGATATACCTAATAATAGACGAATATGACCATTTTGCCAATGACATAATAGCGATGGGGGACAGTGAATTTTATAGAGAGATAGTGAGGGCATCAGGTTTTGTAAGAGACTTTTATGAGACATTGAAGATAGGGACAAAAAGCGTAATAGACAGGATATTCATAACAGGGATATCTCCAATAATGTTGGACGACTTAACAAGTGGATTTAACATAGCATTAAATGTCACAATGGATTTAAGCTTAAATGAGATGTTGGGATTTACAGAAGAAGAAGTGGTGAAGATACTAGAAGAAGTAGGGATAGAGGAAAAAGAGAATTTAATAAATAACTTAAGGGAATTATACGATGGCTATAAATTCAACAAAAATGCCAAGACAAGGGTATACAATCCAGACATGGTACTATACTTTTTAGCACAATACAAAAACACAGGAGGATATCCAGAGTATTTAATAGACGACAATGTAAAGACAGACTATGGCAGACTAAACAGGCTTACAATGAATGAAGAGAACAAGGCATTGCTAGAGAGGATCATAAAAGAGGAAGGGATAGTAGCGGAGATAGTAACAAAATTTTCATTTGACAGGATGTACGACGAAGAATACTTTGTATCACTGCTATTCTATATGGGATTACTCACGATAGAGAGGCAAGAAAAAACGAGATTATTTTTAAAAATACCCAATTACGTAATCAAGACAATAATGTGGGAATATATAGAAACGAATTTAAAGAAAGAATACAAAATTAATCTTGACCTAAATGAGTTAAGGAAGACCATAGAAGAGATGGCGTATGAAGGGAGAATAAAACCGTATATAGAGTATATAAGCCAGAACGTGCTAAAGGTGCTTTCGAACAGGGACATAATAAACTTTGATGAAAAATATATCAAAGTGATATTAATTACGTATCTTGTAAACAGTAAAGCCTATAGGCCAATAAGTGAGAGGGAGACAGAAGGAGGGTATATAGACATATACTTGGAGAGGGACATAAGGATACCAGATATAAAATACGAGTGGTTGATAGAGCTAAAGTATGTAAAGAAGAGTGAGAAAGACAAGGTAGACAAGATAAAAGAAGAAGGAATAAAGCAGCTTAAGAGGTATAGAGAAAGTAAAGGGCTAAAAGAGAGAAAAGATGTAAAGCAGGCGCTAATCATATTCATAGGCAAGGACGAATACCAAGTAATTGAAGTGTAAAAAAGAAAAGAAAGAGGTGGTAAAGATGAAGAAAATACCCTATGGGATGTCCAATTTCAGAGCGATGAGAGAAGAAGGATACCTGTATGTAGACAAAACGATGTATATAGAGAAGATAGAGAACTTAAATAGCAAATACCTGTTTTTCATAAGGCCGAGGAGGTTTGGGAAAAGTCTCTTTCTTTCCACATTAGAGAACTACTATGACATAAACAATGAGAAAGACTTTGAGAAACTATTTGGCGACTTATATATAGGGAAGAATCCAACAAAGCTAAAGAACAGTTATATGATACTCAAACTGAATTTTTCAGGCCTAAACACAGAAAACAAAGACCAACTAAAAGAGTCCTTTTTGTTAAGTGTGAAAAATTCAATAAATGCTTTATTAGGCAGATACGAGGATATATTAGAAAATACGGAAGAAATAAGGAAGAAAATTGACCAAATAACTGATATAAATGCGGTTATAATGACGATAATAAATGAAGTAAAAAAAGTAGGTAAAAAGATTTATCTAATAATAGACGAATATGACCATTTTGCCAATGACATAATAGCGATGGGGGACAGTGAATTTTACAGAGAGATAGTGAGGGCATCAGGTTTTGTAAGAGACTTTTATGAGACATTGAAGATAGGGACAGAGAGTGTAATAGACAGGATATTCATAACAGGGATATCCCCGATAATGCTGGATGACTTAACGAGTGGATTTAACATAGCATTAAATGTCACAATGGATTTAAGCTTAAATGAGATGCTGGGATTTACAGAAGAAGAAGTGGTGAAGATACTAGAAGAAGTAGGGATAGAGGAAAAAGAAAGAGAAAAATCATCAGAAGAATTAAAAGAATTATATGATGGTTATTTATTTAGTGCAGAAGCGGAGAAGAGGATATACAATCCCGACATGGTATTGTATTATCTTGACAGCATAGTAAGATACAAAAAACCGCCTAGAAATTTAATAGACGACAATGTAAAGACAGACTATGGCAGACTAAACAGGCTTACAATGAATGAAGAGAACAGGGCATTATTAGAGAGAATCATAAAAGAGGAAGGGATAGTAGCGGAGATAGTAACAAAATTTTCATTTGACAGGATGTACGACGAAGAATACTTTATATCGTTGTTATTCTATATGGGGTTACTAACGATAGAGAGGCAAGAAAAAACGAGATTATTTTTAAAAATACCCAATTATGTAATCAAGACAATAATGTGGGAATATATAGAAACGAATTTAAAGAAAGAATACAAAATTAATCTTGACCTAAATGAGTTAAGGAAGACCATAGAAGAGATGGCGTATGAAGGGAGAATAAAACCATATATAGAGTATATAAGCCAGAACGTGCTAAAGGTGCTTTCGAACAGGGACATAATAAACTTTGATGAAAAATATATCAAAGTGATATTAATTACATATCTTGTAAACAGTAAAGCCTATAGGCCAATAAGTGAGAGGGAGACAGAAGGAGGGTATATAGACATATACTTGGAGAGGGACATAAGGATACCAGATATAAAATACGAGTGGTTGATAGAGCTAAAGTATGTAAAGAAGAGTGAGAAAGACAAGGTAGACAAGATAAAAGAAGAAGGAATAAAGCAGCTTAAGAGGTATAGAGAAAGTAAAGGGCTAAAAGAGAGAAAAGATGTAAAGCAGGCGCTAATCATATTCATAGGCAAGGACGAATACCAAGTAATTGAAGTGTAAAAAAGAAAAGAAAGAGGTGGTAAAGATGAAGAAAATACCCTATGGGATGTCCAATTTCAGAGCGATGAGAGAAGAAGGATACCTGTATGTAGACAAAACGATGTATATAGAGAAGATAGAGAACTTAAATAGCAAATACCTGTTTTTCATAAGGCCGAGGAGGTTTGGGAAAAGTCTCTTTCTTTCCACATTAGAGAACTACTATGACATAAACAATGAGAAAGACTTTGAGAAACTATTTGGCGACTTATATATAGGGAAGAATCCAACAAAGCTAAAGAACAGTTATATGATACTCAAACTGAATTTTTCAGGCCTAAACACAGAAAACAAAGACCAACTAAAAGAGTCCTTTTTGTTAAGTGTGAAAAATTCAATAAATGCTTTATTAGGCAGATACGAGGATATATTAGAAAATACGGAAGAAATAAGGAAGAAAATTGACCAAATAACTGATATAAATGCGGTTATAATGACGATAATAAATGAAGTAAAAAAAGTAGGTAAAAAGATTTATCTAATAATAGACGAATATGACCATTTTGCCAATGACATAATAGCGATGGGGGACAGTGAATTTTACAGAGAGATAGTGAGGGCATCAGGTTTTGTAAGAGACTTTTATGAGACATTGAAGATAGGGACAGAGAGTGTAATAGACAGGATATTCATAACAGGGATATCCCCGATAATGCTGGATGACTTAACGAGTGGATTTAACATAGCATTAAATGTCACAATGGATTTAAGCTTAAATGAGATGCTGGGATTTACAGAAGAAGAAGTAGTGAAGATACTAGAAGAAGTAGGGATAGAGGAAAAAGAGAATTTAATAAATAACTTAAGGGAATTATACGATGGCTATAAATTCAACAAAAATGCCAAGACAAGGGTATACAATCCAGACATGGTACTATACTTTTTAGCACAATACAAAAACACAGGAGGATATCCAGAGTATCTAATAGATGACAATGTAAAGACAGACTATGGTAGGTTAAACAGACTTACGATGAATGAAGAGAACAGGGCATTATTAGAGAGAATCATAAAAGAGGAAGGGATAGTAGCGGAGATAGTAACAAAATTTTCATTTGACAGAATGTACGACGAAGAATACTTTATTTCTCTTCTATTTTATATGGGCTTATTAACAATAAAAGATTACAGGTACAATATCTTAGAACTTGGCATACCTAATTACGTAATAAAAACAATGTATTGGGAGTACTTCGGTAGAAAATTAAAGGAAGAAAACAACATAAAATATGAAATGCTGGAAATAGCAAAAGCCATATGGGAAATGGCATTTGAAGGAAAAATAAAGAACTTTATAAAATTTATAAGTGAAAAAGTTCTAAAAGTATTATCCAATAGAGATACAATAAAATTTGATGAAAAATATATAAAAATAATACTCTTTTCATACTTGACAATGAGTAACATATACAAGCCTATAAGTGAGAAAGAAACAGAGGGAGGTTATATAGATATTTATTTAGAAAAAGACATAAGAATGCCAGATGTAAAATACGAATGGTTGATAGAGCTAAAGTATGTAAAGAAAAGTGACGAAAAATATATTGGGGAGATAATAGAAAAAGGGAAAGAACAATTAAAGAGATACCGTGAAAGTATGCAATTTAAAGATAAACAAAATTTAAAGAAAGCATTAGTGGTATTTATAGGAAAAGGAGATTACAAAATATTTGAAGAGTAATGAGAAGAAAGTTATCCAGCATCAGGAAGGAATAATATCAGACTTCAAAGGTTTACTATAATCTTTTCATGGAATATCATTCTATAAAATTATAAAAAATTCCTTTGGAAAAGAAGGAAAATGTAAATTTACGTCGAATATATATTATTGTTCACGCTAAATTTTGACATGATCCGATAGGACTTATGAGGCTGTTTCGGCGCCCATAAGTTCTATTGGTGGTAATATAGATACAGAAGCGGAGGCGGTGCTTTTTAAGCACTTGCGCCCGCAAGGCGAAGCATTGGCTTTTTTAATCTTTAAAATGATATAATAATAGGTGAAGTATAATGGGGAATGGTGAAAATAAAAAAACTTTAAACAATCAACATGATAAAGGCTATAAATACCTACTTTCTCATAAAAAAGTATTCATACAGCTTTTAAGAAGTTTTGTCAAAAAGGATTGGGTAAATGAAATAGATGAATCCAGTGTAATGCGCATAAACAAATCTTTTATATTGCAGGATTTTAAAAATAAAGAAGCTGATCTGATTTATCGAGCGAAATTGTAAGATAAAGATGTTTTCTTTTATATATTGATGGAATTGCAATCAAAAGTCGATTTTCAAATGCCTTACAGATTGCTTCTATATATAATTGAAGTTTGGAGAGAAATCCTTAGAGATATACCGTTGAAAGAACAAAAAAGAAAAGATTTTAAATTACCGGCTATTATTCCAATTGTATTGTATAATGGAATCAATAAATGGACTGCTTTTTTAAGCTTTAAGGAAACGATAGACTCATACCAATTGTTTGGCGAAAATATAATAGATTTCAAGTATATTCTAATTGACGTAAACAGATATAATGAAGAAGAACTTTTACAGCTGTCAAATTTGATAAGCAGTATATTTCTATTGGATAGAAAAATAGACAAGGAAGAGCTGACAGAAAAATTGGGGAAATTAGCAGATGTTTTAAAGGACATATCGGAAGAAGAATTCATAATACTTAGAAATTGGCTTTTCTCAGTTGTATCGAGATTTTTACCAGAGGATAAAGAAAAAGAGATAAAAGAAATTTTAGTACAAAGTGAGGGGGTGGAAGAGATGATTTCAAATTTAGAACGAAGCTTAAGAGAAGAGTTTAGGAAAACGAGAAGAGAAGGATTAAAAGAAGGACTTAAAAAAGGGAAGTTGGAAGGCTTAAAAATAGGAAAAATGGAAGGGAGAATGGAAGGCAAAATAGAAGGAATACGCATGGTAGTGTTTGAGCAACTCAAGGAAAAATTCACAGATATTCCAGCAGAATATTTGGAAGGTATTGCAAAATTGGATGATAAAACTTTACTTCAGTTAGCAAAAGACATTTTAAAGATAGAGAAATTAGAAGAGTTGAAGAAATATATATAAATTGAGATGAGTTTGAATTATTTTCTCTTACCTAAGGGAGAAAAAGCGAGAAAGAGAAACTAATTGTACGAAATCATAATTTTGTATAATTGGGCGGAGGGAGAGAAGTTAAAATGAATATTAGGCTAAGAATAGAAAGTTTATTAATTTATCTTTTTGTGTGTATAGTTATTGGCTTAACTTTTTTGTTAACTTTAAATATACAGATAAATATTCAAAAAAACATAATTTATTTTTTTATTTTACTAAGTGTATCATTGTTAATACTATTTATTAGCAATTATTTATTTGATGAAATTAACAATCCAATAAATTTATTTTTTATAGGATGGTTATTACCTTTAACGTTAAGTCAATTACATGTATCAAAATTACAAGAAAATTTTTCGCCCAAAACATGGATATTGTTAATTTCAACTACAATAGCTTTTTTAATTCCGACTTTTATAAATGGAATAAATCTAAAGAGCAGGGTTAACAAAAATTTAATAAAGAAAAAAAGAATTTATAATGTTGGTAATTTATATAAGCCAATTATAAGTATTGGATTAAGTATTATATTTGTAATGATTATAAATTGGGTATTTCTTGGTGGAATACCTATATTTGCGGGCGAATCCAACATTTCTCATTTAGATAATACAAAGTTTACATCATATGCCATTTTTTTTGCACCGTATTTATCAGGAATAGCAACATTTTATTTGAGTTTAAATGGTAAAAAATTTCGCAAACTAATGTGGATTTTTATTTTATTACCGTATATCTATTCAATTTTACAAATGTTGCGTTCATTTATGCTAGCAACGATTTTTTCTCAAATAAGTTTTATTTATTTATCATATAGAATAAAAGGCTTGGAAGCATATTCAATAACCAGAAAGTTGTTTAAATATATACTAATAGGGGTAACTCTATTAATTTTTGCGATGGTTATTTTGGGAAATTTAAGATTACAAAGTATGACAGGAAGTACTAAATTAGGTAAAAATTTTTTTTCGCATGCATTGGGATTTTACATTAATAATGATGCTTTTGCATGGCTTTATTCTTACTACGTAATGGGATTTGATAATTTAAATTATTTTATAAATAATTATTCGGGTCCATTTATGTATGGATATAATGTTTTATTACCTATAATCGGACCTCTGCAAATTAAAAATTTTTGGCCTGTTGATCCCCATTATATTGATTCAATTATTCCAAGATTATGGGGTAACGCCGTTGGAACTTATTTAAGAGAAATATATTTAGATGGCGGGTTAGTTTATTCATTTATTATAGTTTTATTTATTTCAATTGTTATTAATTACATATATCTGAAATCAGTAATTAGAGGTATTAATTTATCATGGTTTAGTATGTATGTTGTGATATCATATGGGGTTTTATACATGTTTTTTAATAGTGGAGCAATTTTGCAACCTAATGTTATCTTATACATGTTTATTATTTATTATATTACAAGTAAATATATAAAATTGGAGGTTTCAAATGAAAATAGTGATAAATGCTTCGACTATTGATGATAGAACATCAGGTTTATGGATATATACTTTAAACGTGATAAATCATTAATGCCAAATTATCGGCAAAGTGATCAACTAATTATTTATACTTATGTTCTATAATATTTTTCAGAACAAAATATATAAAAATAAAGAAGATATCTGAAATTATTTAGCCTAAATACGGGAATCAAGGTGTAATTTAATAGGAACATCTTGGTATTAAAAGATCTAAAATAGAAAAAAAATGATTTACTTACTCTAACTGCTTATCTTGTTTAAATGGATTAAATTGATGGATAAAATCTAACATTTTTTAGTTCAATGACAGTATTAATAACAGTCTTAGTAACAATCTTGATGTTGCAAAGCTTATAGTCGCGCAAATCATATAATATGGGGGTGATAGTAAATTATGTGTAATATTGCAGAATTAGCATTTACAAATCCTTTTACAAAAATATCGGATGGTGGGAAAAAAGATATTGAAAGCCGTATAAAGGCTTTGTTATTAAAAAATTATAATGTTGATATATATACTTTGAATAAAAGAAATGAGATTTTAAATGAGTTTAATAATGATAGATGTAGATTAATTTATGATGTGAGAAAGACTCAGTTTAAAGATTTATTTAGTATTTATCCTATAAGTGTAGTGAATAAATATAGCATAAATATTGAAAATCAATTAATAAAAAATTCTAATAAATATGATGTTATTATATACGAAGGAGAACATATGGTAAAATATAGATATAATAATAAAATAAAAGGTAAATTAAATTATATAAGGATGCATGATATAGAAAGTGATTACCGTTATGAATTATATAAATCTTTATTTCCTGATATAAAATCTTATTTACAATTAATAGAGTCACTAAAGTATAAGTACATAGAAAAAAATATAACTAAATATTTTGATAGGTTTTTATTTATTTCAAAATTAGAAAAGGAAAAATTTGAAAATATTTTTCCGGATCAGAAACAAAAATTTATTTGGATGCCGCCTGTAGTTGAAAGTAAGAGCAATTTTAATAATAATGCAAATATAAATGAAAATAATATATTATATTTCGGTGATTTAACGATTCATTATAATTTAGAAGGAGTAAAATGGTTTCTTTATAATGTATTACCGATAATTAAAAGAAATGTTAAAAATTTAAAAGTTAATATTGTAGGACGAATTAATAAATATGATAAAGAATTGTTAGAAAAGATAGATAATGATATTAATATTTTTGGATATGTTGACAAATTAGATGATTATATATCAAATTCAAAACTAATAATTATTCCAATATTACATGGTGCTGGTGTAAAAATAAAATTAATAGAAGCTTTAAGTAATGGCAAAATTGTTATTGCAACAAATAAAGCTGTTGAAGGGACAGATTTTATTAATAATAAACATTTATTAATAAGGGATAATCCTGAACAATTTGCTAATGCTTGTATAGAAGCAATTAGATATTACGACAAATATAAAGTATTAGGAGAGAATGCTTTAGAACATGTTAAGAATAAATATTCTTTAAAATATCAATCGGATTTACTAGAGGATTTAATAAAAAATGATTTAAAAGCTTTGAAGGTGTAGATAGATGAAAATATCAGTTATTATTCCTACGTTAAATTGTCAAAATGCTATCGGCTTATTATTAGAGAAATTATGGAATCAAACAATAAAACCGCTAGAAGTTATAGTAATAGATTCTGAATCTGAGGATAATACATGTAAAATTGCTAGAAAAGCAGGAGCAAATGTTATAGAAATTAAAAGAAAAAACTTTAATCATGGGGGTACAAGAAATTTAGCTGCTGAACATTCAGCTGGAGATATATTGGTATTTCTAACACAAGATGCATTACCGAGGAATGAATATTTTTTAGAGAACTTAATTAAACCTTTAGAAGATCCTAAGATTGCAGCTTCATATGGTAGGCAGGTGCCTAGAGATGAGGCAATTCCAACAGAAAAGTTTTCAAGACTCTTTAATTATCCACCAGAAGATAAGATTAAATCAAAAGATGATATAAAAACAATGGGTATTAAAGCATTTTTTTTCACAAACGTATGTTCCGCAATTAAGAAAAAAGAATTTTATGAAGTTGGAAAGTTTCCAGATAATACGATATTAAATGAAGATATGATATTAGCCTCAAAACTGATTTTGAAAGGCTACAAGATAGCTTATGTTTCAACTGCTGAAGTATTGCATTCTCATAATTATGGCTTAAAAAAACAATTTCAACGGAATTTTGATATAGGCGTTTCATTAATAGAAAATGATTTTATATTAAAATATGCCACTGCTGAAAGTGAGGGTATCAGATTTTTAATAAATGAGTTAAAATATTTAATTGAAAAGAAACAATTTCTTTGGATACCGTATGCCATTGTAGAAAATGGAAGCAGATTTATAGGTTATAGATTAGGGTTTAAACACAAACATATTCCATTATTTTTAAAAAAGAAATTAAGCATGAATCCAAATTATTGGACAAAAGGAGGTGATTGAGATAAATAATTTCAGAGTTGGAATTGTTATTGTAAATTATAATGGAGAAAAGTATATAAATGATTGTGTCCGTTCTGTTTTTGATTCGACTTATAAGAATTATATGGTTATAGTTGTAGATAATAATTCCACTGATAGTTCTATAAAAAATTTAGAAGAAGAATTTAAAGATAGGATTATTATAATAAAAAACAATGAAAACCTTGGTTTTTCATGTGCAAATAACATTGGTATAAAATATGCACTTCAAAAAGGTTGTGAATTTATTATTTTACTAAATAATGATACAGTAATTGATAAAGATTTAATACATAATATGGTTTCAACGTCGTTAAGCAATGATAATGCTATTATATCGCCTAAAATTTATTATTATAATGAACCTAATAAAATATGGTCAGCAGGCGGAGGCATCAACTGGAAAAAAGGATTGAGTTTTCATTATGGCTTTAATCAAATAGATAAGGGACAATTTGATGAGCAAAAAGAAATAGATTTTGCAACAGGGTGTTGTATCTTAATACATAAATTTGTATTTGAAAAAGTAGGTTATTTGGCAGAAGAGTATTTTCTTTATTTTGAAGACACGGACTTTTGCGTTAGAGCTAAACAGAAAGGAATAAAAATAATTTATGAACCTAAAGCTAAACTTTGGCATAAAGTTAGCAGTACTACTGGTGGAGAAGAATCGCCAATAACATTATATTATGGTAATAGGAATAGGCTTTATTTTAATGAAAAATATAACAAAAAAAATAAATTTTACTATTTAACATATTTTTATATAACGCGTATGATAAAGTTTCTGATTTGGTTAGTTAAAGGTCAGAAGGATAAAATTGGAATAGTTTTAAGGACAATTAGAGATTATAAAAAAGGCAAAATGGGTATAAAAGAATTTTGATTGTTAAGGATAAAACAAAAATGTAGAAGATATGTGTTGGTAAAAAATATGCTTGATTTATATTTATATAATAGGGATGTGCAAAATTAATTAAAATAATCACGAACAAAAACCAAAATATGTATGACATACAATATATAGTAATCAACACTGACAATCAAACATAAAGGAAGTGGTAAGGGAAAAGAAAAGACAAAAAGAGGAGCTAAAAAAGGGCATAAATATCCTGTAGAAGTCAAATGTTAAAAAATGG
>Ga0207430_10099_pt1 | contig 41183 bp, 47 predicted proteins | sample YelNatsi3bottle8_FD_187544 | JGI IMG/M metagenome (GOLD analysis project Ga0207430, IMG submission 187544) | Hot spring thermophilic microbial communities from Obsidian Pool, Yellowstone National Park, USA - site 3 bottle 8 (SPAdes) (version 2) | ecosystem: Environmental > Aquatic > Thermal...
AAGGGTGTATTACATTCGGGGCAAGTGGGGAGACCCGTAAGGACGTGAGTTCCTGCTTCTTGGGGCAGGGGCTATGGCTTTCCCAAATACCGCCTGCTGGGGCTGGGAAAGCCTGAAAGGCGGACTACAAATACCCCAGCTATCTGAACTGTCCAGTTTTGTACAGTTTGGGTAACCAGGTGGAAAGTTGAAGTGGTTACTTTTTGTGTATAAGGTCCCAAGTGATTCGTCAACAGCTAGGGTTACTATATGGAGAAGAATAAAAAAAATTGGCGCTTTGTATTTACAACAGTCTGTATGTATTGTGCCTTACATGGAAAGGCTTGTAAAAGAAATAGAAAAGTTAAAGGATGAAATTAAAGGCTTTGGAGGAGATTTTAAAGCCTTTGAAGTAGTGGCCCTTGATGAAGAAATAGAGAAGGATGTGATAGAACAATTTAATCATCAAAGGAGGGAAGAATATAGTGAAATAAAGGAACAATGTGAAGAGTTTTTTAAAGAGATTGAAAAAGAGATAGCAAGAAAAAATTTTACTTTTGCAGAATTAGAGGAAAATGAAGATGAGTTGAATAAGTTATATAAGTGGTTTGAAAAAGTAGCCCAAAGAGATGTGTTTGAGTGTGAAATGAAAAAAGAGGTTAAGGAATTATTAGAAAAAGCCAGTCGAGACTTTGAATATTTTGCTTCATTGGTTTATGAAAATAATAAAGAGTGAAGGGAGGCATTTTAATTGTTAAATGTAATTATTTTGGGGTTGACAAGTCTTCTTACAGATATATCTACTGAAATGGTATATCCTTTGATTCCACTTTTTCTCACTTCTCGACTTGGGGCAAGCCCGGCAATAGTAGGGATTATTGAAGGGTTTGCAGAAAGTCTAGCTAGTATACTTAAGGTTTTTTCAGGGTACATATCTGATAAAGTAGGTAAAAGAAAACCTTTAGCTATAGCGGGATATTCTTTTTCTACTATAGGAAAAATGTTTTTGTATTTTGCTACTTCATGGGGATGGGTTTTTTGGGGTAGAACTGCTGACAGGTTTGGAAAAGGAATACGAACAGCTCCAAGAGATGCTTTGATCGCTGAAGCTGTAGATAAAGAAAACATTGGGAGAGCATATGGACTTCATAGAGCATTGGATACTTTAGGCGCAACGATTGGAATTGCTTTAGCGTATTATTTTTTGACTTCTTATAAAGGAGATTATAAAGCAGTTTTTATGTATTCTCTAATACCAGCTTTTTTAGGAGTTATTGTGCTGTTTTTTGCTAAGGAAAGCACAGTAAAACATGAACTTTCAAAAAAACTTTCATTTTCTTGGAAAAGTCTTGATAGACGTCTTCAAATGTTTTTAATAGTTATTTTAATTTTTGCCTTAGGTAATTCTTCTAATCAGTTTTTACTTTTGAGAGCAAAAAGTGTGGGCTTTAGTGATTCGGATGTTATACTTTTGTACTTGGTGTATAATATTGTTTACATGATATTTTCATATCCAATGGGAAGATTATCTGATAAGATAGGGAGAAAAAAGCTTCTCATTATGGGTTATTTCTTTTATGGAATAGTGTATTTAGGATTTGCTGTTTTTGGCTTTAAAAGTGCTATGTGGATATTATTTTCTGTTTATGGTTTGTACATCGCTTTGACTGAGGGTGTTGAAAAAGCTTTAGTAGCGGAAATTTCTCCACCTCATTTAAAAGGTACAGTTATAGGGCTTCATGCTACTTTTACAGGCATTGGCCTTTTACCGGCTTCTTTTATAGCAGGAGTACTTTGGGATACATTGGGAGTAACTGCACCTTTTTATTTTGGCGGAATTATGGGAGTTTTGGCTGCTATTGGCCTTATGATCGTTTTATGATTGTTTTCCTCACATTTTCTTAAAATATCTAACCAAATTAGCCTTTTTTGTGTTATAATATCCTTGAAGATTAGAAAATGGAGTGATATAGGTGAAATTTACTAAAATGCATGGATTGGGAAATGACTTTATAGTAATTGAGGCTCTAGAAAATGTAGATTATAGTGAATTAGCTATTAAACTTTGTGATAGGCATTTTGGTATAGGGGCGGATGGTCTTTTAGTTGTTGAGCCTTCAGGAATTGCGGATATTAGGATGAGGATTTTTAATGCAGATGGTAGCGAAGCAGAAATGTGCGGTAATGGTTCTAGATGTTTTGCAAAATATGTTTATGAAAGAGGGATAGTAAAAAAAGAGAAAATGGCAGTGGAAACCTTAGCGGGAGTGATTATGCCAGAAGTTTTTGTAGAAAATGGGAAAGTAGAAAGTGTAAAGGTTTATATGGGTAGTCCTATTTTTGAGGCTAATAAAATACCTGTAAAAAGTGACAAGCAAAAATTTATAAATGAGCCAGTAAAAATAGATGGGAAAGTTTATAAATTAACTTCTCTAAGGGTAGGAGTGCCTCATACTATTGTTTTTGTAGAATCCTTAGATGAAAATATGATTAAAGAATTAGGTCCTAAAATTGAAAAATCTTCCCTTTTCCCTCAAGGCACAAATGTAGATTTTGTAAAAGTAGAAGATAAAGAAAATATTTCTGTAAGGACTTGGGAAAGAGGTGTGGGGCTTACTCTTGCTTGTGGAAGTGGTGCCTGTGCGTCTGCAGTAGCTTCAGCAGTTTTAGGTAAGACGGAGCGAAATGTCAATGTCCATTTTAAAGCTGGAAAACTTTTAGTAGAATGGCTGGAGGACAATAGTATTTATTTATCAGGAAGTGTGGAAGAAGTCTTTAGAGGCGAGATAGAGCTTTAGTTTAATACAGAGAGAATTTGACTATAATAAGAAAAAGGTGATATGATGATAAAAAGCATGACCGGTTATGGAAGAGGTGAGATTAAGGAAAAAGGCTATTATATAACTGTGGAAATTAAATCTTTAAACCACAGATTTTTAGACATAAATTGCAGAATGAATAAGCTTTTAAGTGGACTTGAAGAAAAAGTAAGAGAATTTGTTTCGCAGCATGTTGTGAGAGGGAGAATAGAATTAAATATTGGCTTTGAAGTGTATGAAAGAAGTATTAATGTTATAGAAATTGATGAGAATCTTTTGTCAGAATATCTTAGAGTTTTTACTGATGTAAAGTCTAAATTTGAATTAGAAGGATTTATAAAGGTAAGTGATTTGGTGTATTTGCCGGAGGTTATCAAAGTAAAGAATGATGATCTGGATTTGGAAGAAATATGGGAGGTATTAAAACTGCCATTGAGTGAAGCTATTAATAACCTCATTGACATGAGAAACAAAGAAGGTATAAAATTATACGATGATGTAGTTAATAGGATAGACAAAATTTCAGATATAGTAAAAGAGATTGAAGATTTGAGTTTTGTAATGGTAGAAGATTATAGAAAAAGATTGGAACAGCGTATAAAAGAATTGGGGGTAGATATAGACCCTAATAGGATGGCAATGGAAATAGCAATTATTGCTGACAAGTCATGTATTGCTGAAGAAATAACAAGGCTTAAAAGCCATATTATTCAATTTAAAGATTCTTTAGAAGAAGAAGGGTCTGTAGGTAAAAAATTAGATTTTATAGTTCAGGAGATGAATCGTGAAGCTAATACGATTGCTTCAAAGTCAATAGACTATAGAATTTCTAGTAAAGTCATTGACTTGAAAAATGAGATTGAAAAAATTAGAGAACAAGTTCAAAATATTGAGTAGGGAGGAAAAAGTATGTCGATTAAATTAATAAATATTGGTTTTGGCAATATAATTTCGGCAAATAGATTGGTGGCAATAGTCAGTCCAGAATCAGCACCTATAAAAAGAATAATTCAAGAGGCAAAAAATAGAGGTATGCTTATTGATGCTACATATGGTAGAAGAACAAGAGCAGTTATAATAACTGATAGTGACCACATAATACTTTCTGCTGTTCAACCAGAGACCGTAGCTAATCGTCTCAATTCAAATAAAGAGATATTAGAGGACACTTTAGAAGAAGACGAAGAAGAAGAGGAAGAGTAGGGGGAATTTGTGTTGTCGAAAAAGAAAAAAGGGTTACTTATTGTGCTTTCTGGGCCTTCAGGGGCAGGAAAAGGAACAATATGCAAAGCCTTGATGGAAAAAGAGAAAAATTTAAAATTGAGTATATCTGCCACCACCCGTCAGCCAAGAAGCGGGGAAATAGAAGGGAAAAACTATTTTTTTAAATCGGAAGAGGAATTTGAGAAAATGATAGAAAATGATTCTTTTTTAGAATGGGCAAAGGTATATGGCCACTACTACGGTACACCAAAGGATTTCGTGTTAAAAAATTTAGAAGAAGGAAATGATGTAGTTTTAGAGATAGATATTCAAGGAGCTTTAAAAATAAAAGAGAAGTTTCCAGAAGGAGTGTTTATTTTCATATTGCCTCCTTCAATGGAAGAATTAAAAAATAGGATTAAAAAACGGGGGACAGAGACAGAAGAGGAGATAATAAAAAGATTTAAAAGTGCTTATGAGGAATTAAACTATGTTTCCAGGTACAATTATGTAGTTATAAATGATAGTGTAGAAGAAGCGGTTGAAAAAATTAGAGCTATAATTATTGCAGAGAAATGCAGAGTTGATAGAAATAAGGATTTGTACTTAGAAATCAAGGAGGAGTTGGTATGATTTTATATCCATCAATTGTAGATTTAATGGAAAAAGTGGATAGCAAATATACTTTGTGTTCTTTAATTGCAAAAAGAGCAAGACAGCTTATTGCTGGTGACACTAAATTAGTAGACATAGATTCTGATAAACCTGTAACAATTGCTACAGAAGAAGTAAATAAAGGACTTATTACTTATGAAAGACCGCAAAAATATGGAATAAAATAGAGGGTGTTGAAATGAATACAAGCAAAAAAAATGTAGTATTAGGGGTTACAGGAGGTATAGCAGCTTATAAAGCTGCAGACCTTACATCTCGACTAGTAAAAAAAGACATAAATGTGGATGTCATAATGACAAAGGAAGCTACAAATTTTATAAGCCCTCTCACTTTTGAGGCTTTAACTAACAATAAAGTAGTTGTTGACATGTTTACAGACAGGAAATATTGGGAAATTGAGCATATTTCTTTAGCAAAAAAAGCAGATGTATTTGCAATAGTTCCAGCAACTGCAAATATTATTGCTAAAATTGCTCATGGGATTGCAGACGATATGTTAACTACTACTATTCTTGCTACAAAGAGTCCTGTATTAATTGCTCCCGCCATGAATACAAACATGTATACCAATCCTGTAACTCAAAAGAATATTAAAATTTTAAAAGAATATGGCTTTTTATTTGTGGAGCCAGCTGCCGGAAGGCTTGCTTGTGGGACTTATGGCGCAGGAAGATTGGCTGATGTAGAGGAGATTGAAAAAGCTATTTTAGAGTTATTGGACAATGAGAAAAAAAGAGACTTTGAAGGGAAAAAGGTATTAGTAACAGCAGGGCCTACTCGAGAGCCTCTTGACCCTGTAAGATACATTACAAATCGCTCTTCGGGTAAAATGGGCTATGAGATTGCAAAAGCTTTAGTAGAAAGAGGGGCACAAGTGATTTTAGTTTCTGGCCCTACTTATATAGAGGTACCTAAAGACGTGACTTTTATTCCTGTAGAAACAGCGGTAGATATGTACAATGCTGTCATGATGCACCTTAATGAAGTAGACATTGTCATAGGGGCTGCAGCTGTTTCTGACTACAGACCTAAAGAGATGAAAAAAGAAAAGATAAAAAAAGATGATGAGAAATTAACTATTGAGTTGGTTAAAAATCCAGACATAATGTATGAAGTAGGACAGAAAAAAGGAAACAAGATTTTGATAGGCTTTGCTGCTGAAACTACTAATTTAGTAGAATATGCAAAAAGAAAGTTAAAGGAGAAAAATATGGATTTAATAGTTGCAAATGATGTATCTCAAGAAGGAGCAGGTTTTGAAGTAGACACTAATATAATAAAAATCATAGACAGAGATTTAAACGTAAAGGAGTATCCTTTGATGACAAAGATAGAAGCTTCTCATGTGATATTAGATGAAATAGCTAAATTGTTGTAAGGCCTTTCGGCTTTTTTTATTTCGTAAATATTTAATAGGCGGAGGTTGCCATGTTTGCCGAGGTCGTTGTAGATATTAAATCTTCTAATACTGACAGGGTATATACTTATCGGATTCCTGAAGGAATGGATATAAAAGTTGGAATGAGGGTATCTGTTCCTTTTAATAATAGGTTTATAGAGGGTTATGTAATAAGTACTACTGACAACGCGTCTTATTCAGTGGATAAAATAAAGGATATCCATAGGATTTTAGACAGCTATAGCATATTTGATGAAAAAATGATTGAACTGGCTAAGTGGATGAAGGAATATTATAAATGTTATTTTTCTGAAGCTCTCCAGACTATAATGCCTGTAGGGATAAAGCAAGGGGAAAAGAAAGTAAAGGTTGTGAAAATAAATATTGATGAGATACCTTTCCAACTTTCTAAAAGAGCCCCTAAGCAATATGAGATTTTACAATATTTAAAAAATAGAAGTCCTATTAGGCTTTCTGAGCTTGTCAAGGTGCTCAATATAGACTATGGAGTTATAAGAAGTTTACAAAATAAAGGGTATATAGAAATTTATGAGGAAGAAGTATTGAGATTTAGTGTAAAAGATATTGAAAAAACCAAGCCTCTATTATTGACAGAAGAACAACAAAAAGCTGTAGAAGAGGTTAAAAGTTCTATCTTGACAGGCACTTTTGATAAATATTTGCTTTTTGGTGTAACAGGAAGTGGCAAAACTGAAGTTTATCTTCAATTAATAGATGAAGCTATAAAAATAGGCAAAAGCGCTATAGTTTTAGTACCAGAAATCTCATTGACGCCTCAGACTATTGAAAGGTTTGTGAGTCGATTTGGCAATAGAGTGGCTGTAATTCACAGTGGCCTTTCACCGGGAGAGCGTTTTGATGAATGGCGAAAAGTAAAAAATGGTTTAGTGGACGTAGTAGTTGGTGTGAGAAATGCAGTTTTTGCCCCTTTTAATAATCTTGGCCTTATTATAATTGACGAGGAGCATGAGACTACCTACAAACAATCAGACTTAAGACCTAAATATAATGCTAAAGAAGTGGCAGAAAAGCGGTGTGAAATAGAAAAAGCAGTTCTGGTTATGGCCAGTGCTACTCCTTCTTTAGAGACCTATTATAAAGCGAATAAAGGAGAATATAAACTTATAAGACTTACAAAAAGGATTAATGTTTCTATGCCGCAGATAGAAGTTGTCAATATGAGTGAGGAATTGGCAAGCGGAAATACTTCAATATTCAGTCGTAAATTATTTTCCTATATAAAAGAAAATCTTAAAAGGAAAGAGCAAACTATTCTTTTTTTAAACAGAAGAGGATACTCTTCATTTGTTTCCTGCAGAGATTGCGGTTATGTGCCTAAATGTCCTAATTGTGATATTTCTTTAACTTATCATTTTGAAGATAAAAAATTGGTTTGCCATTATTGTGGTTATGAGGAGACTATGAAAGAAACATGCCCTAAATGTGGAAGTAAAAGGATTAGGTATTTAGGCATAGGGACCGAAAGGGTAGAAAACGACATAAAAAAGTTTTTTCCTAATGCAAGAGTTTTGAGGATGGATGTAGATACCACAAGAAAAAAAGGGTCTCATGAGAAAATTTTTTATGACTTTAGAAATGGTAAGGCAGACATTCTAATCGGTACGCAAATGATATCTAAAGGCTTTGACATTCCAAATGTTACGTTGGTGGGAGTAATACTTGCAGATATAACTTTAAATCTTCCTGATTTTAGGTCCAGTGAGAGGACTTTTCAGCTGCTTACTCAGGTAGCTGGAAGGGCAGGAAGAGGTGAAAAGCCTGGAAGAGTAGTAATACAGACCTATGAAGATGACCACTACAGTATAGTTACCGCAAAACAGCAAAATTATGTGAAGTTTTACAACGAAGAGATAAAATACAGAGAAATTTTTAGATATCCTCCCTTTTCACATCTAATGAATATAGTGATATCAGGAGAAGAGGAAGAAGAAGTTAAAAACACTGCTGCAAACACTTATTTAACTTGTCAAAAGCTTATTAACAAACTTCAAAATAAGAGTTATAATAAAATACTAGGACCTGCTCCAGCTCCTATAAGTAAAATAAACAACCGATATAGATGGCAGGTCATTTTAAAAAGTGAAGATAGAAATATCTTGACAGAGATAGCAGAAGAAATTCAAAAGATGAAATATCCTAAGGATATAAGGATAGCTGTAGACATTGACCCTTTGAATATCATGTAAATTTAAGGAGGTATTTATTTTGGCAATAAGGTATATTAGAAAAAATGGAGATGAGGTCTTAAGGAAAAAAGCAAAACCTGTTACAGAGATAAATCCTCATATTCTCACTATATTAGAGGATATGGCACAAACTATGTATCTCAATGATGGAGTTGGATTAGCTGCTAATCAAATAGGAGTTTTGAGAAGGTTAGTTGTCATAGATGTGGGAGAAGGACTTTTAGAGCTTATAAACCCTGAGATTGTGTATGAAGAAGGAGAACAGGTAGGGGCCGAAGGCTGTTTAAGTATTCCGGGAGTAGTAGGAGAGGTTAAAAGGCCTAAAAAAGTAAAAGTAAAATATTTGGATAGAGAAGGTAAAGAGAGAGAAATTGAAGGAGAGGATTTACTGGCAAGAGCTTTATGCCATGAAATAGACCATTTAAACGGGGTTCTGTTTATAGATAAGGCTATAAGATTTTTAGATGAAGAAGAAAAAGAAAATGTCAAGGAGGTATGACTTGTTGAAAATTGTCTTTATGGGGACGCCTGACTTTGCCGTCCCCTCTTTGCAAAAACTTTTTGAAGAAGGGTATGATGTGGCTGCAGTGGTTACGCAGCCAGATAAACAGAAAGGAAGAGGAATGAAACTTAGTTTTTCCCCTGTCAAAGAAGTGGCATTGCAAAAAGGAGTAGAAATAATTTTACAGCCGGAGAAAATAAAAAACAATCCAGAGTTTTTAAACAGATTAAAAGAGATAAATCCCGATGTCATAGTTGTTGCAGCTTATGGAAAGATTTTGCCTGAAGAGGTTTTGACACTGCCCAAATACGGCTGCATAAATGTCCATGCTTCTCTTTTGCCAAAATACAGAGGAGCTGCTCCGATTAATTGGGCTATAATCAATGGTGAAAAAGAAACGGGTATTACTACAATGCTTATGGATAAGGGATTGGATACAGGAGATATGCTTATCAAAAAATCTATTCCTATTTTAGATAAAGATGATGCGGAAACACTTCATGATAAGCTTTCTCGATTAGGAGCAGAGGTTTTGATAGAAACCTTAAAGGCGTTAGAAAAAGGTACTTTGATTCCTGTGAAACAGCGGGAAGAGGAGGCTTCTTATTCACCAATACTTACTAAAGAAATGGGACATATAGATTGGAATAAAACGGCAGAAGAAATACGAAATTTGATAAGGGGAATGAAGCCTTGGCCTGGTTGTTATACTTTTTATGGGGATAAAATGCTAAAAATTTGGAAAGGCGAAATAGTTGAATACAATGGGAATGAAGAAAATGGAACAGTTTTAAAGTCAAAAGGGGACTTAATTGTGAAATGCGGTAAAGATGCCCTAAAGATAGTAGAAATTCAACAAGAAGGTTCTAAAAAAATGGGTATTAGGGAATATTTAATAGGTCACAATATACCTGAAGGGACAATCTTTAGATAATTTAAAAAGGAGAATTACTTTTGAAGGGGAAAAAAAGAGTTTTTTTGGGGATATTGGCAGTTACCTTTTTGGTTTTTACTTTAATTGTTTTGGGAATTTTATACGTAATAAATAGAGGTAGAATTGAACTTTATAAATATCTACTTATGACGTTAATGATTTTTGTTCTCTTTTTGATGGCTTTAATTGTAGCTGTTATTGGAGCAACTTTTTATGTGGTGGTCAGTAAAAAATCTAACAAATTTTTAAGCTCTTTCATAGCAAATTTTTTAGACCTTTTTTATCCCTTAGTGGTATTTGTAGCAAGAGTTTTGGATTTAAAGATTGAAAAGGTAGAGCAGTCTTACATTGAAATAAAGAATTTTTTGTTTAATAAAAATATAAAGAGATATGCTCCACAAGACATATTGATATTGGCACCTCATTGCATACAATACAGCGGATGTAAATTTAAAGTGACTTATGATATAGATAATTGTAGACGATGTGGAAAGTGCCAAATCAATGATTTGGTAAACTTTAAAGAAAAATATGGTGTAAATGTGGCAGTTGCTACAGGAGGTACTCTTGCAAGAAAAGTAGTAAAGGACACAAAGCCAAAGGTAATAATAGCAATTGCCTGTGAAAGAGATTTGACAAGTGGCATGCAGGATGTGAAGCAAATCCCTGTTTATGGTATAATAAATGAGAGACCTAATGGTCCTTGCTTTAACACTCGGGTAGATGTGCAAAAAATTGAAGAGACTATAAAAAAATTGTTAAATGGAGGGTGAATAATATGTTTTGGGATACTACAATAATACTTTTAATACCTGCTTTAATATTTGCTATGTATGCACAAGCTAAGGTGCAGAGCACTTTTAGCAAGTATGCTCGCGTCAGAAATAGATATGGATATACCGCAGAGGAAGTAGCGAGAAAGATATTGGATAGTATGGGGCTTTATGATGTTAGAATTGAAAGGATACCGGGCAATTTGACTGACCATTATGATCCAAGAGCAAAAGTTTTAAGACTTTCTGAATCTGTTTATGGGAGTGAATCTATAGCTGCAATAGGAGTAGCTGCCCATGAAGCAGGGCATGCGATACAACACGCAAAAGGCTATGTGCCTTTGACTGTAAGAAACAGTCTTGTTCCTGTAGCTAATTTAGGGGCTAATTTAGCTTGGCCTTTAGTAATTTTGGGATTTTTCATGGGTGCTCCTGGATTACATTTGATAAATATAGGTATACTTCTTTTTAGTGCAGCAGTGCTTTTTCAGGTTATTACTTTGCCTGTAGAATTTGATGCAAGCAATAGAGCAATAGCGCTTCTTCAATCAAATGCGCTTTTTACAAGAGAAGATATTGAACCCGCTCGGAAGGTTTTACAAGCTGCTGCTTTGACTTATGTAGCTGCAGCATTAGTTTCTATTATGCAGCTTTTAAGATTGATTATTATAAGAAATAGCAGAGAGTAAAGGAGAAAAATACAATAAATGAAACCAAGAGAAATAGCGTATAAAATACTTCAAGAAGTGTTGTCAAAAGAAGCTTATGCGAATATTTCCTTTAATAAGCATTTAAGAAGTCAAGAATTAAAAGAAATAGATAGAGGTTTTACTAAAGAGTTGGTATTTGGTGTTATTGAAAGAAAGTACACATTAGATTTTATACTTTCTTTTTTTGTAAAGAAGGCTCCGGATTTAAAAACCATGATTTTTCTTGAAATGGGATTATACCAGCTTTTGTACATGGACAAAGTTCCTTCTTATGCAGCTATAAATGAGACAGTTAATATAGCTAAAAAAGTATTAGGGATAAAGAGAGCAAATTTTATAAATGCAGTTTTAAGAAACTATGAGAGAGAAAAAGAAAAAGTAATTTTCCCTGATAAAGAGAGGGATTTAAAGCAATATTTGAAGGTAACATATTCTTATCCTGATTGGATTGTGGAAAGATTACTAAATAATTATGATGAAGAGAAGGCAGAGGCGCTTTTAAAAAGTTTAAATGAAAGGCCTGAAATTTGCTACAGGGTTAATACTCTAAAGATTGATATTGAAGATTTGAAAAGGCTATTAGATTCTGACGGTATTGTTTATAAAAAAGGTTATTATCTAGAAGAAGCACTGTATATAGATATTAAAAACCCTGAAAGGCATCAATTGTACAAAGAAGGGCTTATTTACATTCAGGATGAGGCTTCTATGTTGGTTTCTAAAACTTTAAATCCTAAAGAAAAAGATACAGTAATAGATGTATGTGCCGCTCCTGGTGGTAAAACGACTCATATAGCACAATTGATGAAAAATAGTGGTGAAGTTATCGCTTTTGATTTGCATCCTCATAGATTAGAGTTGATAAAAGAAAATTGTAAAAGATTAGGAATTACAAACGTAAAAACTGAAGTCTTTGACTCTACTTTTGTCAATGAAAAGTATTTGGAAAAGGCTGATAAAGTCTTAGCAGATGTTCCTTGTACAGGTATCGGTATAATCAGAAAAAAACCCGATATTAAGTTAAAGAATTATACGAGAAAAGAAATTTCAGAATTAATTGAAGCTCAATATAAAATATTAGACTCCAGTTCAAAATATGTAAAAAAAGGTGGATTTTTGGTGTATAGTACCTGCACTATAGGAAGGGAAGAAAATCAAAATGTAATAATGAAATTTTTAAAAGAACACCCTGATTTTAAATTGGTTGATATAAAAGCTGAGATGCCAAGTGGATTAAGCATTGAAACTGATTCTTTAGGATATGTACAAACTACACCTTTAGAACATGAAATTGATGGCTTTTTTATAAGTAAGTTGAAAAGAATAAAATAGTGGAGGTATTTTAAGTTGTACAATTTAAAGGATATGACCTTGGAAGAAATGGAAGAATTTTTTGTAAATATTGGAGAGAGTAGATATAGAGCTAAGCAGATTTACAAGTGGATTTACGACAAAAAAATTACAGATTTTGACGAAATGACAGATATCTCTAAGAATTTGCGCTCAAAATTAAAAGAAATTGCATATATTTCACAACTGAAAATTGAAGCGAGAAGGGTTTCTGAAGTAGATGATACGGTGAAATACCTTTTTTTGCTGGAAGACAACAATATTATTGAAGGAGTTGCTATAAAATACAGGTTTGGAAATACTGCTTGTGTTTCTACTCAAGTAGGGTGCAATATGAGATGTAGCTTTTGTGCTTCTGCTATTGGAGGTAAAGTTAGAGATTTGAAAGCTTCAGAGATGGTAGACCAAGTTATTGCTATAGACGGCGACTATGGCAAGATTTCTAATATTGTTTTGATGGGAAGTGGGGAACCTTTTGACAATTATGATGAAGTGATGAAATTTATAAAAATAGTAAATAACCCCTACGGTTTAGGAATAGGCGGCAGGCATATAACTATATCTACTTGTGGAATAGTTCCCAAAATTTATCAATTTGCAGATGAAAAGCTACAGGTTAATTTATCTATTTCATTACATGCTCCTAATGATGAATTGAGAACTCAACTAATGCCAATAAATAAGGCTTATCCATTAGAGGAATTGATGAAAGCTTGTAAGTATTATGTAGAAAAAACAAGGTGCAGGATAACTTTTGAGTATTCTTTAATTGAAGGAGTAAATGATAAAAAAGAACATGCGTATCAATTGGTTGATTTATTAAAAGGGATGTTGTGCCATGTCAATTTGATACCTATTAATTATGTAAAAGAAATAGGCTTTAAAAAGGCAAACAATGAAAAAGTTATGATGTTTAAAAAAATTATTGAAGATGCAGGGATATCTTGTACGGTGAGAAGGGAATTGGGAAGCGATATTGAAGCTGCCTGTGGACAGCTGAGGAGAAAGTATTTAAAGGAAAGGTAGGGTTTTTATGATTGTAGCTGCCCTAACTGATATTGGCAATGTGAGAGAAAAAAATGAAGATTATTATTATGCCTCGGAAGAAAAAGATTTGCCACTGTTTATTGTAGCAGATGGAATGGGAGGCCATAATGGGGGTGAAGTTGCAAGTAAGTCTGCAGTTGAAGCCATTGTTGATTATTTTAAAAAGAATTATTTTAAACTACATGATAAAGAAATTTTCTCTATAGAAGGTTTTATAGAGAAATCAATTAAATATGCTAATAAAGTTGTTTATTCTCAAGCCTGTTCAGAATGTGAATTAACTGGGATGGGTACTACTCTTACTTTGTTATTTTTCGCAAAAAACCGTTTTTTTGTAGGACATATTGGAGACAGTAGGGCTTATTTAATAAGAGATAACCACATAAAACAAATTACAGAAGACCATTCATTTGTAGAAGAACTTGTAAAAATGGGTAAAATAACTCATGAAGAAGCCCGAGTTCATCCTCAAAAAAATATAATAACCAGGGCTTTGGGAGTTGATGAGGATGTAAAAGTAGATATATTTCATGACACTGTTATGCCAGAAGATATTTTGCTTTTATGCACAGATGGACTTACTAATTTGGTGACAGACCAACAAATTTTAGATGAATTTACTAAGAATGAAGATATAAATACCTCTTGTGTTAATTTGGTAAATCTTGCAAAGGCTAACGGTGGATATGATAACATAACTCTTATTGCTGTTAAGGAGGTGACATCATGATTGGACGTATATTAGGTAACCGCTATGAAATATTAGAGAAAATTGGCGAAGGCGGAATGGCTAAAGTTTACAAAGCAAAGTGTCATCTCCTTAACAGAATAGTGGCAATCAAGATTTTGAGGCCTGAATTTGCAGCAGATGAGGATTTTGTAAAAAAATTTAGAAGAGAATCTCAGGCAGCAGCAAGTCTTTCTCACCCTAATATAGTGAGTATATACGATGTTGGGCAAGAAGGGGATATTTACTACATTGTGATGGAATATGTAAAGGGACGTACTTTAAAAAAGCTTATAAGTGAAAATGGTGGGCCATTAGAGGTAGGTAGAGCGATAGAAATAGCACGACAAGTTTGCAAGGCATTGGACCATGCCCATAGGAATCGCATTATTCACAGAGATATAAAACCTCAAAATATTCTTGTTACTGATGACGATGTGGTGAAAGTTACTGATTTTGGAATTGCACGAGCTGCTAATGGTTCTACTATAACTTACACTGGAGATGTAGTAGGGACTGCTTATTATTTTTCGCCTGAACAGGCAAGGGGTGGAATAGTAGATGAAAGGACGGATATTTACTCTTTAGGAATCGTCCTTTATGAAATGTTAACGGGAAAAGTGCCTTTTGAGGGCGATAGTCCTATTTCTGTTGCTTTAAAACACATTCAAGAAGATATAATCCCCCCTTCAAAGCTAAATGACAAAGTGCCGAAAGAATTAGATCAAATAGTTTTAAAAGCTACTCAAAAGGATGTAAATCTAAGGTATCAAACTGCAGCAGATTTTCTTAAGGACTTAGACACTTTTTTGCGAAACCCTAAAGAACTAAATTTCAAAGAAGAAGAAATCACAAAAACACGAGTGATTCCTTCTAAAGATGTAGAGGAGTTAAAGAGAGCGGCACAAAGGAAGGAAAAAGAAAAGAAAAGGAGAAATGTCATAAAAAGAATAGCAACTGTTTTATTAATTCTCTTGCTACTGGCTTCTTTAGCTTATGGTACGATGTATGTCCTCAATAACTTTTTCAAAGTAAGCGATGTGGTAGTTCCAAATGTGGTGGGTTCGTCATTAAATCAGGCAAGTAAAATTTTGTCAGACCATAATTTAAAAATGGAGATAAGTGAAGAGCGGTATAGCGATAAACCTGAAAATACTATTTTATCTCAAGACCCTACACAAGGGAGCGTAGTAAAAGCTGGAAGTACGGTCTACGTGGTGATTAGTAAAGGTAAGCAAGTTGTTGTGGTGCCTAATGTGATAAATAAAGATTATTTAGAGGCTAAAAATATTCTTGAGAATATGGGCCTCAAAGCAAATATTATAGAACAATATAATGACCAGTTTCCTAAAGAGTATGTTTTTGACCAAAATCCAAGACAGGGAGTACAGGTAGAATATAACACAGTGATTGATCTGTATGTTAGCAAAGGTCCACAGCCTGCAATAATGCCTAACGTAGTTAATATGACATTGGAGGAAGCGACAACTGCCTTAGAAAATGCTGGTTTAAAATTAGGTAAAGTCATTTATAAAGAGACAACTGATGTACCAGAAAACATTGTGTTAGAGCAAAGTGTTCCTCCAAATAGTGAGGTTCAAAAGGGAAGTCCGATAGATTTAATTGTTAGCAAGATGCCTCAAGATTCTTTACAACAACAAACTAAAAATGTTATTATTAAATTGCCTGACAAACCGGGTACTATGAAAGTGGATGTGTATGTAATACAAAACGGACAAAAGAATCTAGTATATTCTGCCGAGCACACTTATCAAGACAGTCCACTTACAGTGCCTGTTACGGCATATAAAGGTAAAGCTACGCTTGAGGTGGATATAGATGGACAGGTATATAGTACAGTGGAGGCGAGATTTTAATTGACAAGGATTGAAGGAAGAATTGTACGAGGGATAGCTGGATTTTATTACGTAGCTACAGAGCACGGCATTGTAGAATGCCGTGCTCGTGGAAAGTTTAGAAAAGATAATATTACTCCCTTAGTAGGTGACATTGTAGAAATTCAAATGATAAACGATAGTGAGGGGTATATTCTAAACATTTTACCACGAAAAAATGAACTTACAAGGCCTCCAGTAGCTAATGTAGACCAAGCGATAATAGTATTTGCTATTGTCAGGCCAGAGCTTAATCGAGTTTTGCTAGATAAAATGATTGTTTTAGCAGAGAGCAATGATATTGAACCTGTAATTTGTATCAATAAGGTGGATTTAAAAGAGGATAGAGAGGCTTTTGATTTGGTGACTATTTATCAGAAAATAGGATATAAAGCAGTGGCTACTTCTACAGTTACAAAAGAAGGAATTGAGGAATTAAAATCTTATTTAAAGGACAAGGTTTCATTTTTTGCAGGCCCTTCTGGAGTTGGGAAATCCTCTTTGATTAATTCTATTCAGTCAAATATAAAATTAAAGACAGGGGAAGTCAGTGAAAAGCTTTTAAGAGGCAGACACACTACAAGAAGTGTAGAACTTTTATCTCTTGATTTTGGAGGGTATGTTTTAGATACGCCAGGTTTTACTGCTTTGACGTTGGATATTGCTAAGGAAGACTTACGGTATTATTTTAAAGAATTTTTAGAGCTTCAAAAGGGATGCAAGTTTTCTTCTTGTCTTCATGTAAATGAGCCAGATTGTAATGTTATAAAGGCTGTGGAAGAGGGATTAATAGATAAAAACAGATATTTGAGTTATCTTTCTCTGCTAAAAGAATTAAAGGAAAAAGAGAAGAGGAGGTACTAAAAATTGAAAATAGCTCCTTCAATATTATCTGCAAATTTTGCGAATTTATTAGAAGATGTAAAAAAAATAGAAAAAGATGCTGACCTTTTACATATTGATGTAATGGATGGCCATTTTGTTCCAAATATCACCATTGGACCAGTAGTTGTAAAGTCTCTTAGAAAATTTTTTTCTCTTCCTTTTGATGTCCATTTGATGATTGAAAATCCGGATTTGTACATAGAGGAGTTTGCAAATTCAGGAGCGGATATTATAACTGTCCACCAAGAGGCTTGTATACACTTACATAGGACAATACAAAAAATAAAAGGCTACGGCAAAAAAGCTGGGGTTTCTTTAAATCCAGCCACACCTTTAGAAACTTTAAAATATATATTACAGGATGTTGACATGATTTTGATTATGACAGTAAATCCTGGATTTGGAGGACAAAAGTTTATAGATTCAATGCTTAAAAAGATTGAAGAATTAAAGAAAATGAGAGAAGATTTAGGCTTAAACTTTGAAATTGAGGTAGACGGTGGAATTAACCTTTATAATGTAAAGGAAGTGGTTGAGGCAGGAGCTGACATAATTGTAGCTGGTTCTGCAATTTTTGATTCTTCAAATCCTGCCCAAACTATAAAAGAATTTAGAGAGGCAATAGAAAAATGAAAGTTTTAATTATTTCTAATGGAGATATAAAAGATTATAATTTTTATGAAAAGCTATTAAAGGATGTAGATATGGTAATATGTGCAGATGGTGGAGCAAATCATGCCTACCGAATGAAACTAAAACCTCATTTAATAGTGGGAGATTTAGATTCAATAAAAGAAGAAGTTTTAGAATTTTATGAAAAAGAGGGGGTAAGGATAGAAAAATATCCACCCATGAAGGATGAGACAGATACACAACTGGCAATGTTAAAAGCGATAGAATTAGGTGCAAGAGAAATCACTTTTATAGGAGTAATTGGTGAAAGGCTTGACCATTCTTATGCAAATCTTTCACTTTTACTCTATCTACTAAATCGCAATATTAAGGGTAAAATTGTAAATGAAATGAATGAAATATATTTGATTAATAAATTTATAGAAGTTGAAGGTAAAAAAGGAGAACTTTTATCTTTACTGCCTTATTCAAAGGAAGTAAAGGGAATCTACACTAAAGGTTTGTTTTATGGTCTTTCAGGTCAAAGTATGGATTTAGAGATGCCTTACGGTATAAGCAATGTTTTTACAGAGGATAAAGCCACTATAGAAATAGAAGAAGGACTTTTATTAGTGATAAAGCCAAGAGAATAGTTTCAAAATCCCCTTCCAATGAATAGTATATAGTAACTAAAGATGGAAGGGGTGTTTTTATGGATAAATTTTTTTATAAGCTGAAGCGATTAAATAGGCAACTAAATTATTCTTTAGGATATGTATTGATTGCTTTAGGTATACTGATATTTGTTATGTATATTCCTGCCTGGTTGTGGATGATTTTTCTAGGAATTTTTCTTGTAATAGCCGGTTATTATGTAAACATATATTTTAAGTGAAAAAATAAAAAAGCGTGCAAAAATGCACGTCTTTCTTTATAATGCTCTTTGTACTTTTCCTGCTTTTAAGCATTTTGTACATACATGGAGTCTAACAGGAGTACCATCTACTATAGCTCTTACTTTTTTTATGTTAGGTTTCCACTTTCTTATAGATTTTCTGTGGGAGTGGCTATATTGATAGCCTGCTAAAGGCCCTTTTCCACAAATATCGCACTTAAGCATAGTTGCACCTCCTTTGAAAGACAATAATATTTTATCAAAAAATAATTACCTACACAATAGAGAAATTAACACAACGATATTATTTTATCATCATCTTTTGTAAATGTAAATACCTTTACAATAAAGCAGGTGTAAAATTTTAATAGGTGAGTAATATAGCAGACATCGCAGGCTAGTTGATGTTATTGAAATATTCAGGTAAAATATAAATTAAGATTGATTTGGAGGGATATTAATGATTCAAATAAAAAACAAATATGGAGTAATAAATATCTCAAATGATGCAATTGCTGCTATAACCAGTAGAGCAGTAGCGGAGTGTTATGGGATAGTAGGCTTGGGGAGGAGAGGAGCAAATGGATTAATAGAAATATTTAAAACAGAAAATTCAGGGAGAGGAGTCAAAGTTTTAGCTACAGAAGATGGTGTAACACTGGAAGTTTATATAGTTGTCCTATACGGTGTAAATATAAAAACTGTTTCAGCGAATGCTATTGAAAAAGTGAAATATGCTGTCGAGAAATTTGTAGGAGTAAAAGTGGAAAATGTAATAATAAATGTTCAGGGAATTAAAGTTGATAATTGAGGAGGAAGTTATGTTGAAGTACTTAGATGGAAAAACTTTAAAGAACATGATGATTGCAAGCTCTAATTATCTTTTTAACAATAAAGTAGAAGTTGATAAACTTAATGTTTTTCCTGTTCCAGATGGTGATACTGGCTCTAATATGGCGTATACAATGCAATACGCTGCCAAAGAGTTAGAAAAATCACAAGATACGATAAAAGACGTTTTAGATGCTATTTCTAAAGGCACCTTGATGGGGGCAAAAGGTAATTCTGGAGTTATTTTGTCCCAGATTTTTAGAGGCTTTTCTAAACGACTTAGAGATACAAAAAAGATAACTCCTTGCGATTTTGCAGAAGGCTTGAAAGCTGGTGTAGAGGTAGCTTATAAAGCAGTTATGAGACCTGTAGAAGGTACTATTCTCACAGTATGTAGGGAAACTGCAGAAGAGGCTGAAAAAATATGTAAACAAGTTGAAAATTTTGAAGAATTCTTCCCGAAGATTATTGAAGCTGCAGAAAAGTCCTTAGAAAACACCCCCAATCTCTTACCAGTTTTAAAAGAGGCTGGAGTAGTTGATTCTGGTGGAATGGGATTTGTGTATGTATTAAAAGGGATGTTTGAAGGGTTTAAAGGAAACAAAATTGAGTCGATAGAAGTTTTAGAAGGGATAGTAACAAATAAGCAAGTTGTGGAGGATTTAAGATTTTTATATTGTACAGAAATATTAGTCAAAACAAAAAAGACTTATGCAGAAGCTATTTTAAAAGAGAAATTTGGCAAATTTGGAGATAGTTTGGTGTTAGTTTCAGATGATGACATTTTAAAAGTCCATGTGCATACCAACAATCCTGGATTAGTATTAGAAGAAGGACTTAAAATAGGTGAACTTATAAAAGTAAAAATTGACAATATGAAAATACAACATGAAAGTTTGGTAAGTGAAGAGCGAAAGCCTGAAAAAAAATATGGGGTTTTGGTTGTAGTTAACGGAGAAGGAATTAAAAATCTTTTTTCAGAACTGGGTTGTGATGTTATTATAAATGGTGGACAAACGATGAATCCCAGTACAAATGACATTTTAGAGGGTATAAAAAAGATAAATGCGGAAAATATTTTAGTTTTTCCTAATAATAAAAATATAATAATGGCTTGCGAACAAGCAAAAGCCCTATCAAATAAGAAAGTAGAAATAATCCCAACAAATAATTTTAATGAAGCTATAACTGCCATTGTAAATATTGATACTGAAAAAAGTTTAGAGGAAAATGTAACTAGAATAAAAGAAATATTAAGTAATATAAAGACAATTGAAGTGACTTATTCAATAAGAGACACGCAAATAAACGGTTTTGAAATCAAAAAAGGAGATGTGTTAGGTTTTATAAATGACAGTCTGGAATCAGTAGGAAAAGATTATAATAAAGTAGCACAAGAATTGATTTATAAAGCTTTAGATGAGGATTCTTCATTAGTTAGCATATATTATGGGGAAGAAATTACAAAAGAAAAAGCGGAGGAATTGAAAAATTCTCTTTCCGTAGAGGCAGATGTGGAAATTTATTTTGGAGGTCAGCCGCTTTACTATTATGTTATATCAATAGAGTAAAGGTGAAATGAAATGCCTTTAAATCTGGATATTCAGTACGTAAAAGGAGTTGGACCTAAAAGGGCAAAACTTCTTAAAAAATTGGGAATAAACACAGTAGAGGACTTATTATTCTATTTTCCCAAAGATTATGAGAATAGAAGCGATATTTTAAAGATTGAGGACCTAAAAGTTGGGGAAAAACAAACTTTTAGAGGTTATATTGCAGGTAGTCCCCGAGAAATAAAGACTTCAAAAGTTATCATAACTAAAGTGCCTGTAAAAGATGGAACAGGTGCAGTAGAATTAGTTTGGTATAATCAACCCTATATAAAGAATAATTTTAAAATTGGTGAAGAATATATAATAAACGGCAAATTGCAATTTAAATATGGGCAGTTAATAGTAGAAAATCCTGTTTTAGAAAAAAGTGAAGATTTTAAATTAAACACTGGAAGGATAGTTCCTATTTATGGGCTTACAGAAGGGTTGACGCAAAATGCTATCAGGAAGATAATGTTTAATGCGCTTCATGATTATGTACAGGAAGTGGAAGAGTTTTTTGATGAAGAATTTTTATCTGAAAAAGGATTAATGGATATAAAGAACGCACTAATTAATATAAATTTCCCCCAAAATGAGGCATATTTAGAACAAGCAAAATACAGATTTAAATATCAAGAACTTTTTTTGCTGCAAATGGCCTTATTTTTAATGAAAAGGTCTGTTAAAGGGAAAAAGGGGATAAAATTTGAAAGAGTAGAGTTAAAGCCTTTTCTCATGGGATTACCCTTTAAATTGACTTCGGCGCAGATAAAAGTTTTAAAAGAAATAATTGCAGATATGAATTCTCACAAAGTGATGAATCGCTTAGTGCAGGGAGATGTGGGCTCTGGTAAAACGGTTGTTGCAGCTTGCAGCATGTACATTGCTGTCAAGAATGGCTATCAAGTGGCAATGATGGCTCCAACGGAGATATTGGCAAAACAGCATTATCATACATTAAAAGAGCTTTTTAGAAATACTGATATAAAAATTGGGCTTTTATCTGGCAGCATTTCACCTTCTAATAAAAAAGAAGTACTAGAAAAAATTAAAAATGGAGATTATGATATTGTAGTAGGGACACATGCACTAATAGAGGATAATGTTATTTTTAACAATTTAGGATTTTGTATAACTGATGAGCAACACCGATTTGGTGTGAGACAAAGGGCGCTTTTGACACAAAAAGGTGAAAATCCCGATGTTTTGGTTATGACAGCTACACCAATTCCTCGTACATTGGCTCTCATTCTTTATGGAGATTTAGATATATCAATAATTGACCAATTACCTCCTGGAAGAAAAAAAGTTAAAACCTACGTTATTTCTTCTTCTGTGAGAAAAAAAGCCTACGAGTTTGCAATGAAGGAAGTAAAAAAGGGAAGGCAAGTTTATGTAGTTTGTCCACTAATTGAAGAATCGGATAAAATAAATGCGATGTCTGCCGAAATAGTATATAGAGAAATTTATGAAGATGCTTTTAAGGAAGCTAAAGTAGGACTTTTACACGGTAAAATGACTGACAGCGATAAAGAGAAGGTTATGGAAGAGTTTGTAAATGGCAAAATCGATATTTTAGTTTCTACTACAGTAATAGAGGTGGGAGTAAATGTACCTAATGCAACAGTGATGATTGTAGAAAATGCAGAAAGGTTTGGACTTGCACAGCTTCATCAACTTAGAGGTAGAGTTGGCAGGTCAGAATTTCAGTCTTATTGTATTTTGATTAGTTATTCTAATTCTGACATAGCTAAAAAAAGACTGGGAGTTTTAGCTCAAACTTCTGATGGATTTAAAATTGCAGAAAAAGATTTAGAAATAAGAGGACCAGGTGAATTTTTAGGATTAAGACAGCATGGTCTTCCTGAATTTAAAATTGCTAACATTTTTGAAGACATAGATATTTTAAAGACAGTGCAAAAAGATGTAGAAGAGTTACTGGAAAAAGATCCTAAACTTGAAAACCATCCAAAGCTAAAAAGTATTTTACTTAATCAATTTTATCAAAAATTAGAAGGAATAATATTAAATTAGAGAAGGAGAATAGTAGTATGGAAAAGATAGCGATTGTCACAGATAGCTTGTCTGACATACCTGAGGATTTAGTAAAAACTTATGGAATATTTGTAGTTCCTCTGACTATCAATATTGATGGTGTAAGTTATAAAGATGGTGTAGATATAACAAAAGAAGAATTTTATAGGCTTTTAAGAGAAGGGAAAATGCCTACAACTACTCAAGTTTCACCAGTAGAATTCATGGAGGTTTTTAAGGATTTATTAAAGAGCTATGACTACATCATTGCCATCATTTTGACTTCTAAATTTAGCGGCACTTATCAATCTGCTGTGATTGCCAAGGATATGGTAGACACAAAACGGATTGAAGTTGTTGATTCAAGACATTTTACATTAGGAAATGGTATGTTAGTTCTTCAAGCTGCTAAAATGGCAGTTGCAGGGGCTTCTAAGGAGGAAATTGTTGAAAAGGTGTATGATTTAATCCCTAAAATTAGGTATATAATGGCTTTTGATTCTTTAGACTATCTGTACAGAGGAGGACGTCTACCTAAATCACAGGCTTTTATAGGAAATATTTTAAATATAAAGCCTATTTTAATGAATGATGACGGGGAATTAAAAATAGTAGATAAGGTTAGAGGTCAAAAAAAGGTTATTCGCTGGATGATTGATTATATGAAAAATACAGGAGTAGATTTTACAGATAGAGAAGTGGGATTAATTCATACAGATAAAGAAGAATTTTTAAATGAAATAGAAGCCGCCTTAAGAAGTGAGTTAGGAATAACTAAGTTTTTAAGGTCAAGAGCTGGCTGCGGAATAGGTACCCATGCAGGGCCTGATGCGGCAGGAGTGTTTTTTGAGGAAAAATAAATTTTTATTATTTGACATTTCAATCACTTTTATACATTTTTGAAAACAAATTTATAGTTTATAAAAAAGCAATTTGGTTAAATTAATAATACAAACACAAATGGAGGTGATTGAAATGGCAGCAGGATCAGAAACCAAAAATCCTCTTGTGGTAAAAGAGGCAAAACAGGTTATGAGCCAATGGAAATATGAAATAGCAAGAGAATTAGGAATAACTCCTCCAGCTGATGGCTACTGGGGCAACCTCACATCTCGCGATTGCGGTGCTGTAGGTGGCCACATGGTAAGGAAGATGATACAAATGGCAGAAAGCCAAATGGCTAGCAAAGGAACTTGGAAATAAATCATATTATTAATATAAAAAAAGGATATCCCTCTGGGATATCCTTTTTAATATCAAAAGGTATATATAGCAATAGTTTACAGGTATATAACCTAAATAGCGGGTTAAATTAATAATGGAACATGATTTAGGAGGTGATTAAAATGGCTGTAGGATCAGAAACTAAGAATCCTCTTGTGGTAAGAGAAGCAAAACAGGTTATGAGCCAATGGAAGTATGAGATAGCTAATGAATTAGGGATAACTCCTCCAGCTGATGGTTACTGGGGCAACCTCACATCAAGAGATTGCGGTGCTGTAGGTGGCCATATGGTAAGGAAAATGATACAAATGGCAGAAAGCCAGATGGCCAGCAAAGGAACTTGGAAATAAAATAATTTATAATAAAAAAGGGCAGTCCTTGTGATTGCCCTTTTAAAATTTTAATCCAGGTAGTTGCCTACCTGGACTGGGAGAGGAGAAATTGAAGGAAGAATTTTGGGGAAATTTCTGTTCCCATAAATATTATTTGCCATTTTGAAAAAATTTTATACATATTTTTTGTGATATTTTTTAAAAATATGCTAAAATAATTGTTGAAGTGGGGGTAATGTCTTTGAGAGTGATAGCAGGTAAGTTAAAGGGAAGAAAGGTAAAATCTTTAGAAGGCGATGAAGTGCGGCCAACTGCTGATAGAGTTAAAGAATCGCTGTTTAATATATTGATGAACAAAATAGAAGGAAGTATTTTTTTGGATTTATTTGCGGGCACAGGTAATATAGGCATCGAAGCATTAAGCAGAGGGGCCCAGTTTTGCTATTTTGTAGATAAAAGTTTAAAAAGCATAAAATGCATAAGGGAGAATGTAGCTGAATTAAATTTAATACCTTTTGCTAAAATACTTCACCGAGATGTGTTGAAAGTTATTGAAATATTAGACAAAAATAACACAAAGTTTGATATAATATTTTTAGATCCCCCTTATTATCAAAAGCTTGCCGAAAAAACTCTTATAAAGCTTGGAGAGGCTAAAGTTTTAAAGGAAGACGGCATTATCATAGCAGAACACCATAAAAATGATAAAATAAGAGAAAGGTATGGAAATTTAGTAAAGATAAGAGAAAATAAATATGGGGAGACGATATTATCATTTTATAAGGAGGAAATATGAAAACTGCAATTTATCCAGGGAGTTTTGATCCAGTTACCTATGGACACATTGATATTATAAAAAGAGGAGCAAATCTGTTTGATAAACTTATTGTAGCTGTGCTTTTAAATCCGTCGAAAAAGCCTTTATTTTCAGTGGAAGAAAGGGTAGAGCTTTTAAAAGCGGTAACTTATGATATTCCTAATGTAGAGATCGATTATTTTGATGGTTTATTGGTAGATTATGCTAAGAAAGTCAATGCTAATGCTATAATAAAAGGCTTAAGAATGGTATCTGATTTTGAATATGAGTTCCAAATGGCGCTAATCAATAAAAAATTAAACCCTACTGTTGAAACTATTTTTTTAATGACTAATGCAAAGTATGGATATTTAAGTTCCAGTGTAGTAAAAGAAATTGCACAATTTGGCGGTTGTCTTTCTGAGTTTGTGCCTGATATTGTGGCTCAAAAATTAATAGAAAAATTTTCAAGATAATTAAAGGGGGTTTTATTTTTGTCAAATTTTGATGGTTTAGAAGTTCTTAATCTTTTAGAAGAATTAGAAGACATTATAGAAAACAGTTCTTCTATTCCTCTTTCTAACAAAGTTTTGATAAACAAAGAAGAAGTTTTGGACTTAATAAGACAAATCCGAATAAAATTGCCAGATGAATTTAAAAGGGCGGAATGGATCAAACAAGAAAGGCAAAGAATTCTTTTAGAGGCACAACAGGAAGCAGAAATGATAATAAAAGAAGCCGAACAAAAGATTAAGGAAATGGTGAGTGAAAGTGAGATAGTTAAAAAGGCGGAAAAGACGGCAGCAGAAATAATCTCTACTGCCCAAGCTAATGCAAAGGAAATAAGGTTAGGAAGTAGAGAATATGCTGATGAATTACTTGCTAAAATTGAGTCACAGGTGTCTGAAATATTAGAAACTATTAAGAGAAATAGAGAAGAATTAAAAGGCAACAAATAGTTAATGTTGTTGTAGATATTGTTTTATAGCTATTGCAAAAAGTAGGATAGTCAAAGTGACAATTATAAAAATTATTGAAGAAAATTGAAATATGTCCCAGGAATTTTTGTAAGTATATAGGTTGAAAACCTGGGAAATTGCATTTTCTTCTTGAATTTTTATTACAGAGAGTAACCAATAGGAGTATAAAGCGGCAAGAAAAAATTGGATTGTTTTTGCAATGAAATAAGGAAGATATTTTATTTTTGTTTTTGCTATTACTCCTAACACTTGTCCATGTATCGATATTCCGCCCCATGCTATTATAGCGCTTACTAATACTACTTTTTGTTCTAAAGGTGCAGAAACTTGGCTTATTAAGTTTGAACCTACTGTTATTTCTAAGAGGCCACTTAAAAAAGCAGGTATTAGACTTTTGTCAAAACCTAATAATAAGAATATAGGAGATATGAAGTAAGAAAGAAAATCCAAAATTTTATACAGTTTTAAAAATTCTATTACCACTGAAAAAAGTATAACATAACCTCCTATCATGATAATAGTATTTGTTGATTTGGAAACAGCTTCTGACAGGATAGTACTTAAGCTTTTTTTGTTCTGCTCTCTTGTATAATACATTTTTTTGATGGCAGCATTTAAAAGGTTTTTTGTTGAAAGGGACTTTTTATAAGAATTTTTCTTGTAGAAACGAAAGAGAAGTCCAGTGGTTATAGCTGCTAAGTAATTAGAAGCCATGATTATGTATCCGGCTTTTGGACTACCGAACATGCCAATTGCGACGGCTCCTAACATAAAAAGGGGGCCTGAATTATTGCAAAAGGACATGAGCTTTTCTGCTTCTTCTGTTGTGCATAAATTTTCTTCCCAAAGTCTTGATATCACTTGAGCCCCCACGGGATAACCGGAAGTGTATCCGATTGCCATCGCAAAAGAGCCACTTCCCGGCACGTTAAATAAGGGCCTCATTATAGGCTCTAAAAAAGTGCCTAAAAAATGTACTACTCCTAATTGTAAAAGAAGCTCTGAACCTATGAAAAAAGGAAGTAGAGAAGGAGTAATAGTAAAAAGCCAAAGGTTTATACCGCCTTTGGCGGCTTCTAATGCTTCTTTAGGGAAAAGTATTAAAGATAGTACCATTAAAATTAAAAAAGAAATAAAAATATTTAAAAAGGTGTTTTTCAAGATTTATCCCCACCTTGTTTTGGTATCATTACTATATTATTTAGAAAGTCCTTTAAAAATGAATGGTGGGGAATTTAAAGTTTTATTAAAGGATGTATAAAGTCTAAACCGGCGATAGAGGAGTTTTTATAAGCTAAAGTATAGACATCAGTAGCAAATAAATCTTTTTCAAACATTTTAGTATTAGATAGTTTGATTTTATATTGTGATACTTTTGTAATTATAGGGAGGGGAGATTTTTTCTTTATTTCTCTTAGCATTTCTTTGCCCTTTTCATTAAAACCCAAAACCCTTATATAATTAGGGCCATCAAATTCTTTAAAAATTTGTTTATCTATATTAAGTAATAGATGAATAAGTATATGCCTTATTCTGCTTTCTGTGTATCGCTTTGATTTTACAAGTTTTATAAGTTCTTCAACATTATTAGTTTTATAAGAAGCTTTGTAAATTTTATTTTCTAAGCCTTCAGAGACATCAAATATGTGATTGAGAGGAATGTGATTTCTCAACAGATAAATTAAAATATTAGAAAATTCCTCTAAAGATATGGGACCTTGTTTTTTTTCAAAAGAACTTTGCAAAATTTCTTTTGTAAAGTCCGGTATATATTTTTCTAAGCCTTCTAGTCCCTTTTCAAAAATATGCTTTCTTATAGAAGAGGCACTGGCAAATTCTCCTTTTAGTTCTAACGAAGTATACAAAGAGCCTTTTCGCTTTATAGTAAAAGGTGTAATAGAACTACCTATTTTCTTTAAAGATTTAAGGTATTCTATTGCCAATATGTTATTGGATGTTTGTAAAATCTTTTCTATTTCATTATTATTTATAACTTTTTGTAATGCTAATTCCCGTGCTTTTGCAAAGGTTATGCCGCTTTTTAAATATTCTTTTAATGCTTTTCTATAATAAATTGGCTCTTCTAAAAGTATTTCAGCAATTTTTGTGAGTTCGCTTAAATCGCCTTTTTCACTCCCAAAGGAAATACAATCTACTATTTTTAAAGAATCTAATAGTTTCACCGCTCCATAAGCGAAATTTTCAGCTGTAGAGGTAGCATAAACTACTGGTAACTCGATTACCAAATCTATACCGGCTTTTAATGCCATTTGAGTTCGTTTCCATTTGTCTACAATAGCTGGCTCTCCTCTTTGTACAAAATTTCCACTCATTACTGCTATAGTATAATCGCATTTGGTTAATTTTTTTGAAGTTTGCAGATGATAAAGGTGGCCATTGTGAAAAGGATTATATTCGACAATAATTCCTAAAATCCTCATATAACTTCTTGCCCTTTCAAAAAAATTTTTAAGATATACTTATTATTTTACATAAAATATGATAAAATGTAAAAGGGAGATCGTGTATACAATATTATAGTGATAAAATTAAAAAAGGAAGGGAGATTTTAAATGGCAGTAATGGATAGTATCATACAAAAGGCTAAAGCTAATAAAAAAAGGATTGTGCTTCCTGAGGGAAGTGAAGCGCGGACTTTAAAAGCTGCCGAAAGAGTTATTAAAGAAGGTATCGCTGATGTGGTTTTATTAGGGAAGGAAGAAGAGATAAAAGAAAAAGCAAAAGGATTGGATATCTCGAAAGCAGAAATTATAGACCCTGAAAAGTCGCCTCTTTTACAAAAATATGCTGAAGAATATTATAATTTGAGAAAAAACAAAGGAGTTACAGAAGAACAGGCATATCAAATTATGAAAGACCCTATGTACTATGGGTGCATGATGGTCAAATTAGACGATGTTGATGGTATGGTATCTGGGGCGATTCACGCTACTGCTGATGTTTTCAGACCGGCTTTTCAAATTGTAAAAACTGCTGCAGGTGTCAAAGTAGTATCCAGCGCCTTTATAATGGAAGTACCTAATTGTACTTATGGAAGCGATGGAGTATTTATTTTTGCTGATTGTGCAATAAATCCTAATCCTAATGAAGAGGAATTAGCAGCAATTGCTATTGCTTCTGCTCATACTGCAAAAGTCCTTGCTGGAATTGAGCCTAGAATCGCTATGCTATCATTTTCTACCAAAGGAAGTGCAAACCATGAATTAGTAGATAAGGTGAAAAATGCGACTAAAATCGCAAAAGAATTGGCGCCTGATTTGCTAATTGATGGTGAGCTTCAATTAGATGCAGCGATTGTCAAAGAAGTAGGAGAGTTAAAGGCTCCAGGAAGTCCTGTAGCAGGAAATGCAAATGTGCTTATTTTCCCAGATTTGCAAGCGGGAAACATTGGATATAAGCTAGTGCAAAGACTTGCTAAAGCTAATGCTATCGGACCAATTTCTCAAGGTCTTGCAAAACCTATCAATGACTTGTCAAGAGGTTGTAGTGTAGAAGATATTGTTAATGTTATAGCAATAACTTGTGTACAAGCTCAAGGGGTGCAAAATTAACTTTAAGGAGGCAGCGATTATGAAAATTTTAGTCATGAACTGTGGAAGCTCGTCATTAAAGTATCAATTGTTAGATATGGATAATGGGAAAGTGCTAGCGAAAGGATTGGCGGAAAGGATAGGTATCAATGATTCTCTTTTAACTCATCAAGTAGAGGGCAAAGATAAAATAAAAATACAAAAAGATATGAAAAATCATAAAGAAGCTATACAAATTGTTTTAGAGGCTTTAGTAGATAAAGAAATCGGAATATTAAAAGATATGAAAGAAATAGATGCAGTAGGACATAGAGTTGTGCACGGGGGAGAGTTTTTTACTGATTCCGTATTGATTGACGATGAGGTAATCAAAAAATTAGAAGCATGTATTGACCTTGCGCCTTTGCACAATCCTGCTAATATTGAGGGGATAAAAGCTTGTCAGCAGATAATGCCAGGGGTGCCGATGGCAGCAGTTTTTGATACGGCTTTCCATCAAACAATGCCAGATTATGCGTATATTTATCCCATTCCTTATGAATACTACGAAAAATACAGAATAAGAAGATATGGATTCCATGGGACTTCTCATAGATATGTATCTTTAAGAGCTGCTGAAATATTAAATAGGCCTATTGAAGAGTTGAGAATCATTACTTGCCATTTAGGAAATGGTTCTAGTATTGCTGCGGTTAAAGGCGGTAAGTCGATAGATACAAGTATGGGATTTACACCATTAGAAGGGCTGGCTATGGGTACAAGGTCCGGAAATGTTGATCCTTCAATTATAACTTTCTTAATGGAAAAAGAAGGATTGACTGCAGAACAGGTTATAGATATACTCAATAAGAAATCAGGTGTATACGGAATTTCAGGAATAAGTAATGACTTTAGAGATATAGAAAATGCAGCTTTTAAAGAAGGGCATAAAAGGGCTATGTTGGCATTAAAAGTTTTCGCTTATAGGGTGAAAAAGACAATAGGTTCTTATGTAGCTGCTATGGGTGGTGTTGATGTAATTGTATTTACTGCTGGAGTTGGAGAGAATGGACCAGAAATGAGAGAGTTTATTTTAGAGGATCTAGAGTTTTTAGGCTTTAAACTGGACAAAGAGAAAAATAATGTGAGAGGAAAAGAGGAAATTATATCTACAGAAGATTCAAAAGTTAAAGTTATGGTTATTCCTACAAATGAAGAATATATGATAGCTAAAGATACTGAAAAATTGGTAAGGGGTTTAAAGTAGATAATCTTGACAACGGGTTGTGGGGTTAGTATAATAGGTGATGTCAATTATTTTAAGGTGTGTGAAGAAAAATGAAAATCGATCTATTAAAAATCAAAGGACAGCTTGGCCGCAGCATAAATATAGACTATGTAGAGGACATAGAGAGCATTGAATTTAAAGGGGAAGAATACAAAATTGTAACTCCTCTACATGTAAAAGGTACTATTACCGCGCAAAAAGAAGGGCTTTTGGCAGAACTTGATATTACAGGTAGTATAAATGCCGTCTGCGACAGATGTTTGGATGAGTTTATTTATAATTTAGACCTTAAATTACGGGAATATGTAGAGGAGTCAGTAGACGAAGAAGTAGATGATAGCTTTTATGAAAATTTTGATTTAACTACTTTTGTAGTTCATTTTGTGATATTGTCGTTGCCAATGAAATTTTTGTGCAAAGAAGATTGCAAAGGCTTGTGTCCTGTTTGCGGTACTAATTTAAACCACCAAACCTGTAGCTGCAAGCGGGAAGATATTGATCCGCGGCTTACCGTCCTTTCTAAACTACTGCAATAGATGTAGGAGGTGTTAAGATGCCAGTTCCAAAGAGGAGGACATCAAAGGCGAGAAGAGATACTAGAAGGAATAATAGTTATAAAATAGCTGCACCGGCTTACGTTTTGTGTCCAAGATGTCATGAGCCTAAACTACCTCATAGAGTATGTCCAAACTGCGGCTATTACAAAGATAGAGAGGTAATAAAAGTAGAAGAGTAAGACTAAAATAAGACTAAAAAAAGTAGTAATAGGAAAAGACCTATTACTACTTTTTTTAGTTGATTTTACAAAAAAAATAATTTATAATTTTGGGTAGGTCATAAAAACAACTAATATCTGGAGCTGGTAATATGGCTGTGCGAATGAGTAAAGTAGAAAGGCAAAGACTTTTAAAAGAAAAAATAAATACTAACCCCTTTTACACTGATGACGAGTTAGCAGAAATGTTTGGAGTAAGTGTACAAACTATAAGACTTGACAGGATGGAATTGGGAATCCCTGAAGTTAGAGAGCGTATAAAAAGTGTTGCAGAAGAAAATTATCAAAAAGTGAGAACTATTACAGGCACTGAAGTAGTTGGAGAATTAATAGACTTAGAATTAGGTAAAAGGGGTATTTCGATTTTTGAGCCTACAGAGGATATGGTTTTTGTCAAGACAAAAATTGTGAAAGGGCAATACATTTATTCTCAGGCTGAGTCTTTAGCTATGTCTGTTATTGATGCCTCTGCTGCTTTAATTGGAGTTGCAAACATAAAGTACAAGTTTCCTGTTAAAGTAGGAGATAGACTTGTCGCGAAAGCCGAAGTGATACGTCAAAGAGGAAACAAATATTTTGTTTGGGTTAAGATAAAAGTTAAGGATAAGGAAGTATTCAGAGGAAAGTTCATTTTAGTGGCCATTGATGAGGATTTTCTAAAAAAAAGGAGTGACACCGTTGAGGTTAGCAATTGATGCTATGGGTGGTGACCATGCTCCAGAGGAGATAATTAAAGGCAGCTTAGAGGCACTAAAGCATTTTCAAGATATAGAAATTGTCCTTATTGGGAAAGAAGAAGTTTTACGCGGCCTCCAAGGAAAGGAGAAAAGGCTTAAGCTTGTTTATGCTTCAGAAGTTATTGAAAATGATGAAGCACCTGTTACGGCTATTAGAAAGAAAAAAGATTCTTCAATGATAGTAGGTTTAGAACTTCTTAAAAAGGAAAAAGTGGATGCTTTTTTGTCAGCTGGCAATACAGGAGCTCTCATGGCAGGAGCATTGCTTACTTTAGGGCGCATTAAGGGAATTGACAGACCAGCTTTGGCTCCAATACTTCCTACTTTAAATGGGGCTACCGTGTTATTAGATGCAGGTTCTAATACTAATTGTGATGCTCAAAATTTGGTGCAATTTGCTGTCATGGGACATGTCTATGCTCAAAAAATGTTTGAGATAGAAAGACCAAGAGTAGGGCTTTTTAATATAGGAGCAGAAGAGGAAAAAGGAAATGAAGTAGTAAAAAAGGCTTTTGAAGAACTTAAAAAATCAAAACTAAATTTTATTGGGAATGTGGAAGGAAGAGATATCCCTTACGGCGTCTGTGAAGTTGTAGTCTGCGATGGATTTGTGGGAAATGCGATACTAAAGTCTATGGAAGGAATTGCTTCTGTGATTTCTCAACTTTTAAAGGAAGAGTTGACCCGAAATATTTTTACTAAACTGGGTGCTCTTTTGATAATGGGTGGATTAAAAAGAATAACTAAAAAAATGGATTACACTGAATACGGAGGAGCCCCTCTTTTAGGAATTAAAAAGCCAGTCATAAAAGCCCATGGCAACTCAAAAGCAAAAGCTATTTTTAATGCGATAAAACAAGCTAAAAATTTTGTAGATAATGATGTCTTAAATCACATAAAAGAAGAAATTGAGTCAATGGGAGATGAGTTAAGTGTGTGAAAAGATTGCTGCAGGAATTTTAGGTACAGGAAGTTATGTTCCCGAAAAAGTTCTTACTAATTTTGATTTAGAAAAAATGGTGGATACTTCTGATGAATGGATTACTACAAGGACAGGAATTAAAGAAAGGCGCATTGCAGATCCTTCACAAGCTACTTCTGACTTGGCTACTGAAGCCGCAAAGAAGGCTTTGGAAGATGCTAAAGTTGACCCTTCAGAAATTGACATGATCATTGTCGCAACTGTTACACCTGATATGAATTTCCCATCTACTGCTTGCATAGTTCAAGCTAATTTAGGTGCAGCCAACGCTGCTGCTTTTGATATCTCCGTCGGATGTTCAGGTTTTATATATGGACTTGCTATCGCTCAGCAATTTGTAGAGACTGGTATGTATAACAAAATATTGGTTATTGGAGCAGAAACTTTGTCTAAAATAATAAACTGGAAGGATAGAAACACTTGTGTTCTCTTTGGAGATGGAGCAGGGGCAGTAGTTGTGGGAAGAGTTGAAAGCGGATATGGAATATTGAGTTCTTATTTAGGAGCTGATGGCACTGGCGGGAAACACTTGTACATGCCAGCAGGTGGTTCTAGAATGCCGGCCAGCGAAGAGACTGTAAAAAAGAATTTACATACTATTTTTATGGAAGGGCAAGAAGTATTTAAGTTTGCAGTAAAAGTAATGGATAGTGCTACTATTGAGGCTTTAAACAGATGTGGTTTAAAACCAGAAGACATAGATATGCTTATACCTCACCAAGCAAACACAAGAATAATTGAAGCGGCGAGGAAGAGGTTAAAACTTAGCAATGATAAAGTTTATATAAATCTTGATAAATACGGTAATACCTCTGCTGCCTCTGTTGCTATAGCCTTAGATGAAGCCTATAGAAAAGGACTGATAAAAAAAGGCGATGTCATACTAACTGTTGCTTTTGGTGCAGGTTTGACTTGGGCATCAAGTGTTATAAGATGGAGCAAGTAAGGGGTGAAAAATATGTTTAAAACTAAAATAGTAGAAATGCTCAATATAAAATATCCAATATTTCAGGGTGGAATGGCATGGGTCGCAACTGCAGAACTAGCTGCTGCCGTGTCAAATGCAGGAGGTTTAGGAATAATAGGAGCAGGTAATGCACCAGCTAGTTTTGTAAGGGAACAGATACGGAAGGCAAGAGAACTTACTGATAAACCTTTTGGCGTCAATGTAATGCTTTTGTCTCCTTTTGTTGATGAAGTTATGGAGGTTATTTTAGAAGAAAAAGTAGATGTCATAACCACTGGAGCAGGGAATCCAGGTAAGTACATACAAAGACTTAAAGAACGGGGTATTAAAGTTATTCCTGTTGTGCCTTCAGTAGCATTAGCAAAAAGAATGGAGGACATTGGTGTGGATGCTGTTATTGCTGAAGGAACAGAATCGGGAGGTCATATTGGAGAACTAACGACTTTGGCATTAGTACCTCAAGTAGTAGATGCTGTTAAAATTCCAGTCATCGCTGCAGGAGGAATTGCTGATGGACGTGGTTTTGCAGCTGCATTTTGCTTAGGAGCTTCAGGTATTCAAATGGGAACTCGGTTTGTATGCTCTACTGAATGTACTGCTCATCCTCGTTACAAAGAATATATTTTAAAGGCAAAAGACAGAGATGCCGTTGTTACAGGAAGAAGCACAGGTCATCCAGTCAGGTCATTAAAAAACAAACTGACAAGAGAATTTGAAAAGTTAGAGCAAATGGGTGCTCCTAAGGAACAATTAGAAAAATTAGGGGAAGGAAAATTAAGAGCAGCGGTAGTAGACGGTGATGTAGAATATGGTTCTGTGATGGCAGGTCAAATTGCAGGACTTATAAATGATATTAAACCTGTAAAAGAGATAATAGAGGACATAATGAAACAAGTGGAGGAAGTAATTGACAATTTGAATAAAATGAGGTGAAAAAATGAAAGTAGCTTTTATTTACCCCGGGCAAGGTGCCCAATATGCTGGAATGGGCAAAGAAATATACCAAAAATACCAAGAGGCAAGAGAAATTTTTGAAAGAGCAGATGAAGCTTTAGGGTTTAGCATATCTGAACTTTGTTTTGAGGGACCAGAAGAAGAACTTATGAAAACAGAAAATACCCAGCCGGCCATTTTAACGGTTTCTGTTGCTTTAACAAAGGTTTTGCAAAAGAGAGGAATAAATGCTGAGGTTACTGCAGGATTGAGCTTAGGAGAGTATTCCTCTTTAGTATTGGCTGAAGCTTTAGATTTTGAAGATGCGGTTCGTTTAGTGAAAAACAGAGGAAAGTATATGCAGGAAGTAGTACCCCAAGGAGTGGGTACTATGGCAGCAATACTGGGACTTGAAAATGAAGTAGTAGAAGAGATTTGCCGTACTGTATCACAAGTTGGAATAGTAGAACCTGCTAATTACAACTGTCCTGGACAATTAGTTATATCCGGAGAAGTAAAAGCTGTGGAAAAAGCTGTCGAGCTAGCCAAAGAAAAAGGTGCAAAAAGAGCAGTAGTATTAGCAGTCAGCGCACCTTTCCACTGCAGCATGTTAAAAAAAGCAGGAGAACTCCTAGAGAGGGACTTAGAAAAAATAGAAATAAAAGATTTAAAAATTCCAGTAGTATCAAATGTAACAGCTGATTATGCGTCTAAAGACCAAGTGAAGGACCTGCTCATAAAACAGGTGAGTCATCCTGTGTTATGGGAACAATCTGTAAAAAGAATGATTGAAGATGGTGTAGATACTTTTGTTGAGATAGGACCAGGAAAGACTCTTACAGGTTTTGTTAAAAAGATTGACAAAACCAAAAATGCTTATAATTTTGAAGATGAGGAGTCCCTTTTAAAGACTCTGTCTGCTTTGGGGGTATAAGTATGGAAACTGAAAGAAAAACTGCTTTTATAACAGGTGGGTCAAGAGGAATAGGACGTGCTATTGCTTTACGCTTGGCAAAGGATGGATTTAATATTGTCGTCAACTATTCGAAAAGTGATAAAAGTGCTGAAGAGGTTGTAAAAGAAGCAAAAGAGTATGGAGTAGAGGCAATGGCTGTCAAATGTGACGTCTCTAAATACGATGAGGTTGAAAAAGCGATAGATAAAATTGTAGAAGAATTTGGTAGTATAGATGTTGTAGTAAATAATGCGGGAATTACAAAGGACAATTTAATTTTGAAGATGGATGAAAGCGAGTGGGACCAAGTAATAGATGTAAATTTAAAAGGTACATTTAATGTAATAAAATTTGCATCAAAGTATATGATAAAAAAGAGAAAAGGGAAAATAATAAATATTACATCAGTTGTGGGAATAATGGGAAATGCAGGTCAAGCTAGCTATGCTGCTTCTAAAGCAGGAGTGATAGGACTTACTAAATCTGTTGCAAAAGAGTTAGCAAATCGGGGAATAACAGTAAATGCTGTAGCTCCCGGCTTCATTGAAACGGATATGACAAGTGTGTTAAAAGATGAAATAAAAGAAAATATGTTAAAGAGTATTCCTTTGAAAAGAGCTGGAAAACCGGAGGACGTAGCTGAATTAGTTGCTTTTTTGGCGAGTCCCGCTTCAGATTACATTACCGGGCAAGTAATAAATGTTGACGGAGGAATGGTTATGTAATATTATCATAATGTATAATTTTTGAGAGGAGGTGAAGAAGGTATGATTTTTGAAAAAGTAAGGGACATAATAGCCGAACAACTCGGCATTGATCCAGAGGAAATAACGATGGAGTCATCTTTTATAGATGATTTAGGAGCAGACTCTTTGGACATAGTAGAGCTCATAATGGCTCTGGAAGAAGAGTTTGATATTGAAATTCCTGATGAAGATGCTGAAAAGATTAAAACAGTAGGTGATGTAGTAGAATACTTAAGCAATCTTGAATAATTGAGGTCCCGCGTTGCGGGACTTTATGCAATATAAAATTTTACTCTATTTTGGAGGTTTTAACTCATGAACAGAGTAGTTGTAACAGGAGTAGGAGTCATTACACCTTTAGGTAATACTGTAGAAAAATTTTGGAATTCTTTAATAAATGGTGAGTCTGGAATAGACACTGTTACCAAATTTGACGTGTCGGAGTTTCCTACTAAGGTAGCAGCAGAAGTAAAAGATTTTGAACCCACTTTATACATAGATAAAAAAGAAGCAAGAAGAATGGATAGGTTCATCCAGTTTGCTGTTGCCAGCGCGAAGTTGGCGTTAGAGGATTCACAAATTGACCTTTCTAAAGTTGATTTAAACAGGTTTGGTGTTATTTACGGTACAGGCATAGGAGGAATTGAAACTTTTGAAAATCAGATGAAAATTATGTATGAAAAAGGTCCCGGAAAAGTAAGTCCCTTCTTCATACCTATGATGATAGCAAATATGGCAGCAGGTCAAATTGCAATAACTTTTGGGCTAAAAGGGATAAACGAGACTATAGTAAATGCCTGTGCTTCTAGTACTAATGCTATAGGAGAAGCTTTTAAAGCTATTCAAAGGGGAGATGCAGACCTTATAGTCACAGGTGGTACTGAAGCAGCTATAACTCCCATGTCTTTTGCAGGCTTTTGTGCAATGAAAGCTATGTCCACAAATGAGGACCCTAAAAAAGCCTCCCGTCCTTTTGATTTGAATAGAGATGGTTTTGTAATGGGAGAAGGGTCTGCGAGCTTAATTTTAGAATCTTTAGAACATGCGCAAAAAAGAGGAGCTAAAATTTATGCAGAGATAATAGGTTATGGTGCTACAGATGATGCTTACCACATAACTGCTCCTGCGCCAGAAGGAGAAGGAGCTGCTCGTGCAATGGAAGCAGCTTTAAAGGACGGAAAAGTAAGTTTTGACATGATAGATTATATCAATGCTCATGGAACTTCCACTGAATATAACGACAAATTTGAAACAATGGCTATAAAGAAAGTCTTTAAAGACCATGCGTATAAACTCTATGTAAGCTCTATCAAGTCTATGCTAGGCCATTTGTTAGGAGCAGCAGGGGCTGTTGAAGCTGTTGCTACTGTTTTGACTATAAAAAATGGCATTATACCTCCTACTATTAATTACGAAACTCCTGATCCAGAGTGCGATTTGAATTATGTGCCTAATGAGGCTATAGAAAAAGAAGTAAATTATGCGATTTCTAATTCCTTAGGCTTTGGAGGACATAATGGGACATTACTTTTTAAAAAATTTTAAAAGAGGTATGGAAGTGAAAAGAGAAAATTTGTCTGAATTAGAAAAGAGAATAAACTATAGTTTTAAAGATAAAAATTTGCTTATAGAGGCTTTAACTCACAGTTCATGGGCTCACGAAGGTAAAAATAGCAAGATTAGCAATGAAAGATTGGAGTTTTTAGGAGATTCTGTCCTAAGCCTTGTAATAAGCGAGTATTTGTACAAGAATAGAAAAGATTTAGAAGAAGGTTCTCTTTCTAAATATAGAGCTGAAATAGTTTGTGAGCCCTCCCTTGCCAGATGTGCAAGAGAAATAGAATTAGGCAACTTTTTGCGCATTGGCAAAGGAGAAGAACTGACTGGAGGAAGAGAAAGAGATTCTATTCTTGCAGATGCTATGGAAGCGATACTGGCTGCTGTATATCTGGATGGAGGATTAGAAGTCGTTCGCAATGTAATTTTAGAATTGTTCAAAAATATCATTGAAGAAGTTTTGGAAGGGCTTATTTATCGCGACTATAAAACAAAACTGCAAGAAGTTGTTCAAAGCATGGAAATAGGGAAAATTATCTATGAGCTAATAGAGGAAATGGGTCCTGACCATAATAAAACTTTTGTAACTCAAGTGCGGATTGGTGATGTAATATTAGGAAAGGGTTATGGTAAAAGTAAAAAAGAAGCTGAGCAAGCTGCGGCTATGGAAGCATTGATTAAATTGGGGATATTAAAATGAAAAAAAAGATGTATATAATACCACTTTTTATACCCCATTTAGGTTGTCCTTTTAAGTGTGTTTTTTGCAATCAAAATTCAATAACAGGCCAACAGCAGGAGATAACAGAAGAATATGTAAGACAAACTATAGAAACCCATTTAAAAACTCTTCCAAGGGATGCAGAAATAGAGGTATCTTTTTTTGGTGGCAGTTTTACGGGAATACCACAGGATATGCAAAATCTCTACTTGGGAATTGCGAAAGAATATTTGGACAATGGCAAAATAGATGCTATTCGTTTGTCTACTCGTCCTGATTATATAGACACCGAGATTTTACAAAATCTTAAGAGATACAAAGTTTCAATAATAGAACTTGGAGTACAGTCAATGGATGAAGAAGTGCTTTTAAAAAGTAGAAGAGGTCATACAAGTGAGGATGTCGTAAAAGCTGTAAATCTAATTCGGCAATATGACTTTAAATTAGGATTGCAAATAATGATAGGACTACCTGGAGATAACTTAGAGAAATCTTTAAATACCGCTTATAAGATTGTGGAGTTGAAACCTGATTTTGTGAGGATTTATCCTACTTTGGTGATTAAAAATACTTATCTTGAAAGAATGTATAAAGAAGGAAGATTCTTTCCTCTAACCTTGCAAGAGGCTGTTGAAATTTCAAAGAAAATGTATATAATTTTTATTAAGAATAATATTGACGTCATTCGTATTGGACTTCAAACGACAGAAAATATTAATTACAATAAAGATGTAGTAGCAGGCCCTTTTCATCCTGCGATGGGACAATTAGTTGAGTCAAGTGTTATTCTTGACATTTTCATAAGGGTATTTGAGGATAAAAATATAAGGAACACAAAGGTTACAATTTTTTCTAATGAAGGGCGGATTTCTACAATTATAGGGCAAAAAAAATTCAACAAGTTGTTTTTAGAAAAAAAATACAACGTAAAGACGGAATTTAAAATATTGAATAGTCTGACTAATGACAAAATAGTTGTTTGTAGTGATAAAAAGATCATGCGTATTTCTATAACCGATTTTATAAAAAATAATTTTTAAAAAAATTTTATAAAAAAGAAGGAAATATTGGTTTTTTATCGAATATATAATATATATCAAATGTATTCATTTTCACAATAATGTATGAAGGAGGTTATTTTACAGTGGAGGTTCTAAAAGTATCAGCTAAATCTAAACCTAAGTCTGTAGCAGGTGCATTAGCAGCCGTCTTAAGAGAAAAATCTTCAGCAGAAATTCAAGCGGTTGGGGCAGGTGCAGTAAATCAAGCGGTTAAGGCTATTGCAATAGCAAGGGGGTTTGTGGCGCCAAATGGCATAGACTTAATTGCGATTCCTGCCTTTTCAGAGATTGAGATAGACGGCGAAATGAGGACAGCGATAAAATTTATTGTAGAACCAAGATAATCTAAACCTGCTTTTTTAGCAGGTTTTATTTTTATGGCTCTTTGTCAATAGTTGGGGTGGGTATTTTTTCTGAATGCCCACCTTTAAATTTTATCACATAATATGGTAATGATTGTTAGTTATTAGTTATAATAAGAGAGATAGTTAGAAGTATGAGTGGGT
>Ga0207430_10102_pt1 | contig 40598 bp, 41 predicted proteins | sample YelNatsi3bottle8_FD_187544 | JGI IMG/M metagenome (GOLD analysis project Ga0207430, IMG submission 187544) | Hot spring thermophilic microbial communities from Obsidian Pool, Yellowstone National Park, USA - site 3 bottle 8 (SPAdes) (version 2) | ecosystem: Environmental > Aquatic > Thermal...
CCATTTTTTAACATTTGACTTCTACAGGATATTTATGCCCTTTTTTAGCTCCTCTTTTTGTCTTTTCTTTTCCCTTACCACTTCCTTTATGTTTGATTGTCAGTGTTGATTACTATATATTGTATGTAATACATATTTTGGTTTTTGATTATGATTATTTTAATTAATTTTGCACATCCCTATTAAGACAAAAAACCTTCCACGGATGGGAAGGTAAATCTTCTTTATCTCCCGTCCCGGTCTTGTGATCCTGGCGGGGCTGAAATGAGCCCTATTGAATTTTTATGAAGTGTGTGGTTCTATGAAGATACCACCACTTTTAAAATAGCACAATACTTTTGTAGAATCAATAAAATTGCTATGTGTGTGTCAAAAGTTAGTGTGGATAATATGCTGACATTTTGCTTAAGTTTCTCCGGTGACATCGCAGGCTAAACTAATGCTCGACCTCGGACTCCGGCGGGGTTCCTACGTCAGGTGGCCTCCATGCCTTAAGGTGCCAGCCTCCGGCATCCTTGCCTCCGGCCCCGCCTTCGTCTCTCAGTCTCGCTAAGTTTAGCTTCTGCTCTGTCAAGTCACTTCTCTTGTGCAAAATGTAAGCTTACTTTACCTACTGAAATTTTACACGGACCTATTCTAGTTTCCTTGCAAAAATGAGATACCCTGTGTGGCCTACCATTAAATCTTCTGGCCTTAACCTTTGAGGATTTAACTTATATTTTCTAAGTAGGATTTCACTGACTTCTGAAATATAAAACCCATTTTTTTCAAGTGCAGCTAAACTTTCAGATACTTGATTTGTAGTGGGAACTAATATTCCTAAGTGTCCTGCAGGTTTTAGTGCTTTTCTTACTTCTTCTAAAACTTCCCATGGTTTTCTAACATCTAAGAAAAATGCGTCCAAATCTCTTTCTTTGATTCCATCATTTATAGATTTATTGTACATTATGACATTGTCAAATTCCAAAAATTTGCTGAGATTTTTTTGTGCAAGCTTATAAAATTCTTCTCTTTGTTCATATGTATATACTCTTCCATAAGGTCCCACAGCGCGAGAGAGGTATACAGTGAAAGCTCCAGAACCTGTTCCTGCTTCACCTACTCTTTTGCCTGGAAAAATGTCAAGGCGCATTGCTATGTAAGCTCCCTCTTTTGGATAGACAATTTGTGTTTGGCGCTTTAAGGAGTGCATTATGTAGTCAAAAGTATCACAATTAAGTACGTAATATTTTACTCCGTGTACTTCAAAACTATTGCCGGGTTTTATTTGGGACAAAAAATCTGTATCAATTTGACCTTTTGGCAGTCCTATTTTAGAGGTAGAGGATAGATCAATTACTTTTTTAAAATTATCTGGCCCTATTATTACTCGTTTTGTAGTGATTTTTGAATCCACATTTTATTCCCCCTTTCTTTTAAAAGGGTTTTTTATGCCTATATTATAACACATTATATTATAAAGTTACAGATTAAAGGATATTTTCAAGAGTTGGTTTTTCATTTTGGGGTATATGTCTTATTAACATTTTAATAGCTTTAAGCTGTGCCATGCTTAAATCTTTGTTTTTTGTTTCTACATAGCTTTTTAATTTTTCCATGTTTATTTCTATTTCGTCAATTTCTCTATGTTCTATCAGTATTGCCCATTTCTTGTCTATATTTTTCCATTCTTTTTCTGCTTTATCTATGTTTTTCTTTGCTTCAGTCCAGTTTTCCTTTTCTATATTTTGTTGAACTATTGTCAGCATTTTATCTAAATTTTCAGAGGTTTTATCAAGGTAGTTAAAAGATACAATATCTAAAAGCAGGACGAAAGCGACAATGGATATCATCAAAGGAACTACATATCGCACATTTAACCTTCCTTTCTGTAAACAGTCAAAACTTTATTGGTATCTAAAGAGGCAAAAAGCACTTCTTTGACATTTTGTATTTTCCACATTTTAAGTTGTGCGTTTAGCCATTCCATGTCAATACCCGCTTTTTGCATATTTTGGTGCATAATTCTTCCATCAATTATTATTGGAAGAGGCAAGCCTTCGTATTGAGGTGTCAAATTTAAATCTTGTGGTGTAACTGGTCTTTTATTGGATTTTGGTATTACGCTTAAACTGCCATTTGTTTCGAGTATTGCGTATTCTACATCAGCTATGTTAGGATATCCCTTGACTCTTAACTCTTCCAAAAGGTCATTTATGTTGTACCTTTCTTTTTGGAGCTGAGATGTAAGGATTTTTCCATTTTCAACTAAAATTGTAGGAGTACCACAGATTATAGCCCTGGCTCGCAAACTTTTTATTGACAAATAAGATAAAAAAAGCTGAGAGACTAATAAGGTTAAAATAGGTATAATACCTGATACAAGAGGTATCCCTTTGTTTTGCATAGGAATTGCCACTAAGTCTGCTATCATGATTGCTACAACTAACTCGTAGGGTTGAAGCTGACCTATTTGCTGCTTTCCTGAGATTCGCATGAATATTACGACGAGAACATATAAAATTATTGTGCGAAAAAACAGTATCAGCATATTTTCACCCTTTCTAAGTTTTCCATATATAGTATTGTTGAAGGGTTTTGAAAATATTCATTTACATTTATTCTAATCTTTAGCAATAAAGTTTGTTAAAAAACTTTTTGTAATGTAAAATTTTCAGTGGTAACGTTTTATAACAATTTATGATATAGTATGTAAATTTACAAACTGTTATAATATAGATAAGGGATAAATAAAAAATAGGGGTTGAAGAGGGATGTATAGACTTTTTGTCACAGATGCTGATGGGAGCTTATTAAATAGTAATTCTGAAATCTCTGATAAAAATAAAGAAGCAATAAAAGAGGTGATTTCAAGGGGAGTCATTTTTACTATTGCTACTGGACGTATGTTTTCTTCTATTTTGCCTTATGCCTTTGAACTTAATGTTAATGCTCCGGTGATTTCTTATAACGGTGCTTTAATAAAAGATATTTACACTAAAAAGGTGTATTATTACAATCCTATACAGACAGAAGATGCAATATTTGCAATAAGATTGCTAAAAGAAAGTGGATACCATATTAACCTCTATATTGATGATGAGTTATACGTGGAAGAAATAACTGATAGAGTAGAGTGGTACCTTTCTTTTAACAATGTTACTGTAAATGCGGTGGGGAATTTGGAGGAATTTCTTAAAAGAACGGGAAGCGTAACGGCTAAAATCTATGCGTTGAATGATATGAAAAATCCTATTTCTATTGATGCAGAAATTTACGACGAAATTTCAAAAAGATTGACCATTTCTACTTCTGGAGGAGGACATTTAGAGATTAATGCAAAAGGAGTAAGCAAGGGAAATGCTTTAAAAACTCTTGCCAATATGTACAGTATAAAAAGAGAGCAGGTAGTGGCGATTGGAGACAATCTAAATGACCTGTCAATGATAGAATATGCAGGATTGGGAGTAGCTATGGGGAACGCTCCTGACATTGTAAAAATAAAAGCGGATTATACAACTTTATCAAATGATGAAGATGGAGTTGCTCATGTAATAGATAAATTTTTCTTAAATAAAAAGACAGTAGCTGTATAGTAACAAGTTTAAACGAAAGGGAATAAAATATATTACCGCGAGGGCGGTAATATATTTTTTTATTTTAGGTGATGACCATGGAAGGTATGGTTATAAAATTTATCAGTTTGGTTATTATATTTGTTGGGATTTTATATATGTTATTCTCTTTTTTGCCTCTATTTTGCGAAAAAGAACAAAAAAGAGAGTTAAAAGATGAGTCAGTCAAAAAAATTCATGAAAATGAATGAAAAAAATTGAAAAAATCTATTGACAAAATTCTTTTTAAAAAGTAAAATAACATAAAGCGAAAACGATTAATCCTGGGAGTGATGTGCAATGAGTGCAACGATAAAAGATGTGGCGAGAGAAGCAAAGGTTTCAATTGCTACGGTTTCTAGAGTGTTAAATAACAGTGCTGTTGTTACAGACGAGACGAGACAGAGAGTATTAGAGGCTATAAAAAAGACGGGATATAAGCCTAATGCGTTAGCTCGTAGTTTAAAGATCCAAAAGACTCATACTATAGGGCTTATAGTTCCTGATATTTCTAGTACTTTCTATCCTGAGGTAGTTAGAGGGATAGAGGATATTGCGGCGATGTATAATTATAACATATTTTTGTGTAATACTGACCAAAAAGAGGAAAAGGAAGTCAAATATATAGAAATATTAGGAGAAAAGCAAGTAGACGGGATTATCTTTATGGGGGATATTGTAAGGGATAGTGTTATACAAACGTTTAACGAATTTGGTGTACCGGTGGTGCTGGCAGGTACTCAGGACAAAGATAAGAGATTTCCTAGTGTTATGATTGACAATGAAAAAGCCGCATACGACGCAGTAAAATATTTGATTTCTTTAGGGCATAAGAAAATAGGTATGATTTCAGGGCCTATGCATGACCCTATAGGAGGGCTTCAAAGAATTGAAGGTTACAAAAAAGCTCTCGAAGAACACGGCATAAAATATGACCCTGAATTAGTAGTAGAAGGAGAGTTTAAAACTCGCAAAGCGTATTTAGCTATGCTAAAGCTTTTGGAATACAAGGTAGATGCAGTGTTTGCAGCATCAGATGATATGGCTGCTGCTGCCATAAACGCCATATTTGACTCAAACCTTAAAGTGCCCGAGGATATCCATGTAGTGGGGTTTGACAATACTTACATTTCTACTATTTTTAGACCGACAATTACTACAATACAACAGCCTGCTTATGATATAGGGGCTGTGAGCATGAGGCTTTTAACTAAGCTTTTAGCAAAAGAACCTATTGAAGAAATGCATGTTATTTTGCCTCATCAGTTGATTGTAAGAGAATCTACTGGCTTTGGAGAAGAAAAAAATAGCCGTTAAGGCTATTTTTTTTGTAAATTATTATGATATACTGGTGTCAGGGGGAGGTTTAGATGGAAAAATTGTTGATTATAGACGATGAAGAGATGTTTGTAAAAGGTTTAAAACTTTCTTTAGAAGAAGAAGGGTTTGAAGTTGATACTGCCTACGATGGAGAAAAAGGGCTTGATAAGGTTCGTTTAGGGAATTATGACCTTGTAATTTTAGATATTATGCTTCCTAAGTTAGACGGTTTTTCAGTGTGTAGAGAGATAAGGACTTTTTCAAATATTCCCATAATTATGCTTACTGCAAGAGGAGATGATATTGACAAGATTGTAGGGATAGAAATAGGAGCTGATGATTATTTAGCGAAGCCCTTTAATACTAGAGAGCTTATTGCGCGAATAAGAGCACTTTTAAGAAGAGCTACAAATCCTTATATTAAGAGGAAAGACGAAATAAGAAGGGGAGAACTTTATATAAATATTCCAGAAAGAGCAGTTTACAAGAGAGGCAAGAGAATTGAGCTTACAAATAAAGAATTTGAAATTTTAGTGTTGTTAGCTTCTAATCCAGGAAAAGTCTATACGAAAGATAAATTGTTAGACTTGATATGGGGATTTGATTTTTACGGTGATACTAATACTGTTACAGTGCATGTGAGAAAACTTAGAGAGAAAATTGAAGATGACCCTGCAAATCCTCAATATATTTTCACCAAATGGGGTGCAGGATACTATATGAAGTAAAGGTGATAAGATGAGTTTAAGGTGGAAAATCTTTTCTTTATATTTGATAATTTTAATAATTTCATTGGCATTAACTGGGTTTTATCTTTACCGTTATATTGAAAAAAGCTATTTAGACAATGTCAGAGTCAATAATTTAATGCAAGCCAATATGGTATCTAATTTTGTATCAAGATTTGTAGGAACCTCTTCTTCTTATCTGATTGAGCCCACTATAATGGAGTATGCAAAACAAATAAATTCAAGGATACTATTTACTAATATAAATGGAAAAGTATTGGTAGATTCTGCTTCCTCAAAGGAATTTGAAGGAAAAGTAATAAAGGATTACAGCGATATAAAAGAGGCTTTAAATGGCAAGGGTTCTACAAGTATTCATGATATAAATGGTGTAGGTTGGGCGATGTATACTGCAGTCCCCGTTATAGCAAAAAACAATGTAGTAGGGGCAATACTTATATCTTCTTCTATAGATAACATAATAGACCTTTTAAACTCTATAAAGTATCGCATGATATATACTTTTACAGGTATTGGATTTTTGGTAAGCCTTTTAAGCCTTTTAGTGGCTTCTTACATTACTAATCCTTTAAAACGATTAACAGAAGCAGCAAATATTTTATCTCAAGGGAAATTGGATTATAAGGTGGACGTAAAAAGTAATGATGAAATAGGAAAATTGGCGAGAGCTTTTAATAAAATGAGTTTAAGCCTTATGCAGATTGATGAAGAGCGCAAAAGATTTGTTTCAGATGCATCTCATGAACTTAAAACTCCTCTTGCGTCAGTAAAGGCTTTGGTTGAATCATTAATAGATAGCAGAAATGAGGATGTACATTTTTATAAAGAAATATTGAGGGATGTGGACAGTGAAATTGATAGGATGACAAGACTAGTTAACGACCTATTAGAGTTGGCAAGAATGGACAAAATTAAATCAGTGAGAGTGAAGAAATGCGAAATTAGTGAAATCATATTGGACGTCATAGAAAGTCTCGCTCCGCTTGCAAAGGCAAAAGAAATAAACCTTGCTTTTCAAGGCAAAAGTAATGTCTTCGCAGAAGTGGATGCGGATAGATTTTACAGAATGGTGTATAATATAGTAGAAAATGGAATAAAATACACCTATAATGGTGGCAATGTCATAGTGGGTTTGGAGGAAGATGAAAATAATATTTATTTAACAATTGCTGACAACGGAATAGGTATAAGTGAAGAAACTCTTCCCAAAATATTTGACAGGTTTACAAGAGGAGATACCGCAAGGTCTAAGAAGAGCGGTGGTTTTGGCTTAGGACTCGCTATTGCTAAAGAGATAATAGACATTCATGAAGGCAAAGTCACAGTGGAAAGTAAAGTGGGAGAAGGAACTGTATTTAAAATTTCCCTGCCCAAAAAGAAAAAGGATTAAGCTTTTTTAATGATTTTTTTATGTTTATTTAATGTTTATGTAACAAAAGTATAGTAAGATTAAACTAGAGGGAGGGAATAAAAGTGAAAAGAATTGCCTTAGTATTGATAGGTTTATTTATTTTGACACTGTCGGGGTGCTTTGCGAAAGTTAATAGCAATGATGAAAATGCTCCTATAAATCCAAAGCCTATGGTACAAGACGTGTCAAAAGAGATTTCTCTTTATTTTTTAAATGATAAAATGAATGGACTTATTTTAGAAAAAAGGCTTATTTCTAAGGATGCTGATGTTTTAAAACAAGTTGTAATTGAAATGATTAAAGGGCCGACAGATGAATACGCAAAACCGGTATTCCCTAGTGGCACAAAGCTAATCTCTATAGAATTACAAGAGGGAACTGCTTTTGTAAATTTATCCAAAGAATTTTTACAAGACAGTGAAGATGAAGAAATAGACAAATTAAGAGTTGCGGCACTCATAAATGCTTTGACCGATATACCCGGAGTTGACAGTGTTCAAATACTGGTAGAAGGAAATAAAATTGATGCGGTAGGGAAATATAAAATAGGTTTAGATCCTTTAAAAAGAATGATATTAATAGGAGATGTATACAATAACCCAGATAGGATAAAGAAATTACAAGAGAGAGCAGATTTAGGAAAAGAAACATGGCGTTTTGACCCTATCCAACTCCTTAGAAAAGAAGGCGGGATAATAGGGATTGGAAGTGAAGATGATTTGACTTTAAAAAGCGAAGATAATGGTGTAGCTTATGTAGAGGCGATACACGATAACAAAATGTACAGCATAACATTGGTTCAGCCTCTTGGCAAAGGGAGTAACTATATTTGGGTTATAGACAATGTCAAAGCCAAGTTTACTCAAATACCTGAAGCAAATCCTCTTAAAGGAGAATCTTTCATATACGGTATAGTGAAGGCTATTGACTATCAAAACAGAATTATAACAATTGAAAGAGAATACCAGGACTCTCAGGACGTAAGAAATCAAGTAGGGCCGGATATAAAGGTATTGCCTGATGCTATTATACATTTTCAGGCGAAAGTAGGTTATGACAGCCAAGGAGGATTTAAGTATGCGGAAAAAGACATAAACTTTGCAGAAATAAAAATAGGTGATGAACTGGGTATAATACTAAATAAAGATAAAGAAGCGAGGGCTATAATAGTTTCGGATAGAAGTAACATATCTTATGAGCCTAACATAAAAGTAATATCTCCTGTAAGAAACAATGTTGTGACAAGCCCATTTAAAGTAATAGGCAAAGCGAGAATATTTGAAGGGAATGTAAATATAAGGCTTGTTGACAGCAATGGAAATGTTTTAAATGAGACTTTTGTACAAGCAAGTAATGCTGCTCCTTCTTGGGGAGATTTTGAAGCTATAATTTCTTATAAACCTTTGAAAGAGCCTCAAAACGGTATTCTTCAGGTCTTCTCTTTAAGTCCTAAAGATGGTTCTGTGCAAAACCTCGTTTCTATCCCATTAAAACTTAAGTGAATTTAGCATTTCAAGGCTAATTGAATACTTTTGGCAATTACTTCGGCTATGTCAAATACAAACCCTAATCTTACGGAATTTAAAGGAATTGAGTCATATACATCGACAATGCCTACTATTGAAATATCTCCAACAGGAGGAAGCATTTTCCCCACACCTTTTCCAGGGTACAGTGGGGCTTTTTTTATTGAGATTTTTCCTATACTTTCTTTGTCTCCCAACGAAGCATCTATAGCTATAATTTTACTATTAGTATGCTTCTTTTTTATGTATTTTATATTTTCTTCTAAGTTCATAGCATGAATCGGAGACTTTAATGTGCCGTAAACGAAATAATTTGATGGAATAGTTTTGGAAAGCAAGTCACCCACAATAGGTCCTAATGAGTCGCTTATGAATTTGTCTGTGCCGATACATAAAAAAATTGAATTAGGACTTAAATATGTACTTAAAAAATTTGATATGAAATAAATTGCATTTGAGTCGTCATATTTAAGTCTTAATTCCTCCATATATAAATAGCCTCCTTTAAAATAAGCTGAATTAAAACCTTTATGATAAGCAATAATAAAAATGTGCAATATTAATGAAAGGAATGGTTGTTGATGAAGGGGCTAAAATATTTGGCTTTGATTACTGCAATTGCTCTTTTTACTACTATGTTTATGTTGAAGACAAAGTTTGAAGAACCTATTTATTTTTCTCAACAAGATTTGTGGGATAAAAGTGAAAACCAACTTACAAAAGAAAATGAGACAGTTTGTAAAGAAGAGCAAACTGCCAGTTCAAAAGTAGATAAAGAAGATAAAGAAATGGCAAAAAGAAATCAAGGAAGTGAAAATGCCAGAAAAGTAAGGATTTTCAAAGAGAAAATGTTAGAGGACCTGCTTAAACAAAAAAACAGAGAAGTTTATGATTTGGAAAATAACAAAAAAACGCAAAAGGAAAATAGTGGCGATGACAACATAATAATTACTCCAGAAAAGATTTTACAAGTGCAAAATGAGATGGAACCTTCACAAAAAATCAAAGTAATGAATATTATCCTTAAATTAGGAACAGATGATATGAACGAAATTATGAAAATGGCTCAGAAGGGTTTGACACAGAAGGATAATGACAAAATAATGGAAATATTAAAAAATAAGCTTTCCTCTGAAGATGTTCAGTATCTTGTAGAAATAGCAAATGAATATTTTGCAAAAAAATAAACCCCTCCTTAAAATTAGAAGGGGTTTTAAATTTCGCTAAATTTATTTATTTATAAGATTTTTAAACTGATAGTTTACTTCTTTGCCGTTTACCATTACAGAAATGAAGCCAAAGTCATTGTATATGTCATTTGTATTGCCTTCTACGTCTGTACCATAAGTTGTGATGTATCTTATTTCATCATTTAAAGTAGTGTAAAACTTGCTTTTGCTGTTATATATAATCCACACATTTTTACCTGTATTTTTGTTAAATTCTTTTAGAGTCTCTTCAAATAAAGTAGCTTCTTTTACGTCTTTAAAACCATCACTTCCCCATACTGGTTTAGGAAGTATGACAAAAAGGTTATCTCCTTTTACGTTGCTGAGCTGTTCTTTAAACCAAGTCCATTGGTTTTTATCAGGACTTAAAAGACTTCCACTGCGATTGTTAAGTACAATAAATGTTGAATTGTTATAATTATATACCTCATACTTCTCATTGGTGGTAATGTATTTAACCTTCAAATTATTTAAAACTTTTTCATCTACATCTCCTAAAAATATAGCCAGTGGGTATTCTTTGCTTGCAATATCAGCCGCTTTTAAAGATATTTGCAACTTCAAAAGGGTATTGTATTTTGTATCACCAAATACCATAAATTTAAAAGAATTAGAAGTATTTTTCACAGGCACTTCTTTGTTAGCTGGGTCTATTTGTGTAAACTCTGTAACTTTAGGAAGTACTGACGTGTCAAATTCTGAACCTTGCCCTACTTTAACGGGTAAAATGGATTTTTCTCCCAGTATATTTGCGACAAGTGCACCACTCGCATCGAAATTAGAGGATATAAATACTCCCTTACTATCTATATTGCCAATGTTGTTATAAACATCCCAAGTGATATCTTGCGGTTCTATTAAAGCTCTGTAGCCTTTTATGTTCTTTGCAGTGACTGTTATGGGTACTGCTTTGTTTTTATCAACGACTATATTAGCTGGATTAAATCGTATGTCTACAGGTTTGTCAAGTGAAGTTATCTTGATAGTTCCAATAGCATTTCCTACTCTTGCAGTTATAACACCTTCTCCTACGCTTGTTGGCATAAAAGCATTACCACTAAATACTCCAGTAATTCCACTTACTGAAAACAAAACTTCTTCAGGATTAATTATGACAGGATTGTAATTTTCATCGTATCCTTTAACTGTAATTGTCCTGTGAAGTCCTTTAAACACGTTAGTATCTGATACTTCTAATTTTAAAGCGTATAGATTTCCCTTAGGAGCTGTGTTAAATATTCCTATTCCATTTGCTACTTTTCTTTCATAGCCTTCAGGAGCATAATTTGCAAGTTTAGCGTCAGTATCCCCTATTGGTCTTATTGCCATTTGTGTTGACCCGCCACCGTCTAAGTTTAAAGCATCATATGCACCTAAGGATATCATTAAATTTGCCATTTCTGTTTGTGTCATTCCACGGCTTGAAGTACCGTCAACAGTGGCGATGATCAAATATTTTTTGTCTTGAGTATAGCCTATTGCTGTTCGTGCTGTGTAGCCTTTTATTTCATGAGTGAAAGGCGCAATTTTTCCGTCTTTTACAAGGATTGTGCCGCCACTTACAGCCATTTTGAGATTTTGAAAGGGAGGATTTGTATTTATGTCTTTTTGTATTATATCTCCTGGCTTTAAAGTGAGTAAATTTTCACCTACATAACCTGCACCAGCCAACACATATCCGCCTTGTGGTATTTCGACAGAAGGCTGTCCTTGACGCACTTCTAATACTCTGTCATTTTCATCTACAACGACTTCTACCAATTGAGGTACATTTTCATTTGCTCCCGGAGATGTTGTAAACCAATCCCTTGTGTACATTACTAAATACTCAAAAGTATTGCTTATTTTATTTATTGCGGCAAGAGGAAGTTTCGTGCCGTTTGGAAGAGTAACGGACATACTTTTTGACCAATATTCTATAGAGGGAACTCCATTTGCGTCAATGGAGAAAGTGGCCAGTTTACTCTCATTTGAAGGGTCTGTTATTAACTTTCCATCTTTTACTGTTGCTCCTATTACGAATCCTGTTTTTGTATCGAAGAAATCGCCGTTCACAGCAGCCACAGCACCATAAGAATTTGCCATTTCACGCACTGGCATTCTATCTTTTATGCCAGTAGGATTGAAAATTACTGATACATCAGTATATTTATCAGTTAAGTCCACTTTTAACACGTTAATGTTTATCCATCCTTCAGTCGTAAAATAGGTTATATTTTTATGTACTACTCCTTTACTTAAATTTTGTGCAAATTCTTTTGCCTCAAGGATTGTATATGTATCGGCCTTTACATTTTGCATTGGAAAAGCTAAAAATAGTAGAAGAGAGCTGATGCATAAAGATAAGATTTTTTTAATTCTCAATTATATCCCTCCAGTTGGTTTTTATTGTGTTTTTACAGGTTAATTGTACCATTGCATTATTACAGGTGTATTACAAAAACATAAATATTTGGTTAATATATTATTATTTGCTGAGTAGATAAAGTTAAAACATTAAGCTTATCCTAAGGATAGAGTTAGTTTGAAGAAAAAATTCAAAAAATTCTTTGCTTCTATTTTAAATCAATTGATTTAAAATATGACGTATTCTTAAAAAATTTAAAGATTACAAGCGATAAATCAATAAAACGGCCATTTTTAAGCTTCTATGCCTATTGTGAAATTTCATTTTTTCTATTATAATTTATTTCGTCACTGATGTCGGGATGTGGCGCAGTTGGTAGCGCACGTGCTTTGGGAGCATGGGGTCGGGGGTTCAAGTCCCTCCATCCCGACCATTGTGGTCGTATAGCTCAGCTGGGAGAGCACCTGCCTTACAAGCAGGGGGTCATAGGTTCGAGTCCTATTGCGACCACCATTTTCAAAAATTAAATATTGTGGAGGGATACCCAAGTGGCCAAAGGGGGCAGACTGTAAATCTGTTGGCTGTCGCCTTCGATGGTTCGAATCCATCTCCCTCCACCATTGAAAAAAAAGACCGTGAGGTCTTTTTTATTTTTCTCCTTCAAATATCTTGACATGGTAAAAAAGTGTAGTATAATATTATTTGAAAGAGAAAATAATTATTTATTAATAAAAATTTGATTAAGGAGGAATCTTTTATGAGAGAAATGACGAGACACAATCTTAGTGAAGCCTATGCAGGAGAGAGCCAAGCTCACATGAGATATCAAATTTTTGCTGATGTAGCTGAAAAAGAAGGCAAACCTAATATTGCAAGACTTTTCAGGGCTATTTCCTATGCTGAATTGGTACATGCCACAAATCATTATAAAACTCTTGGAGAAGTTGGAAATACAGTAGAAAATCTTGAAAAAGCTATAGAAGGGGAAACCTTTGAAGTAGAAGAGATGTATCCTGCTTATAATGTTGTTGCAGAACTTCAAGAGGAATCTGGAGCTAAAAAAAGCATACATTATGCTATTGAGGCTGAAAAAATACATGCAAAATTGTACACTGAAGCAAAAGAAGCAGCATTAAAGGGAGAAGATATAAAGATATCAAAAGTTTACATATGTCCTGTTTGCGGATATACCTCTGTTGATGTATTGCCAGAAAAATGTCCTGTATGTGGAGTTCCTGGAGAAAAATTTGTAGCATTTTAAATATAATTTTTTAAAGAAAAGAGCATGTTTTGGCATGCTCTTTTTTGATGCAAAAATATTTGACATAGTAGATAAAGTGTGCTATAGTAGACATCAGAAAATTTAATAACATGCTCTTATCAAGAGAGGTGGAGGGAAAGAGCCCGATGAAACCCAGCAACCTGTCCTATCGGACAAGGTGCTAATTCTCTCAGAAGCATGCTTCTGAAAGATGAGGGTATGTGCCTCTTCTTTTGGAAGGGGTTTTATTTTGTTTTTAAGGAGGAATAGAAAAAAATGCGTAGACTGTTTACATCTGAATCAGTCACAGAAGGGCATCCTGATAAAATTTGTGATCAGATTTCTGACGCAATATTAGATGAAATTTTGAAAAAAGATCCCTATGCCAGAGTTGCTTGTGAGACTGCTGTAACTACCGGTTTGGTTTTAGTAATGGGAGAAATTACTACTCAGTGCTATGTAGATATTCCGAAAGTTGTAAGGAAAGTAGTAGAAGAAATTGGCTATACTAGAGCAAAATTCGGTTTTGACGCTGATACTTGTGCGGTTATCACTTCTATTGATGAGCAATCACCGGATATTGCCCTCGGTGTGGACAAGGCATTAGAAGCTAAAAGAGGAGAACTTTCAGATTCGGAAATTGAGGCTATTGGCGCTGGAGACCAGGGTTTAATGTTTGGTTTTGCTTGCGATGAAACAGAAGAATTAATGCCTATGCCTATAATGCTAGCTCACAAGCTTGCAAGAAGACTTGCGGAAGTTAGAAAGAACGGGACATTAAGCTATTTAAGACCAGATGGTAAAACACAAGTAACAGTAGAGTATGAAGATGACAGGCCTGTGAGGGTAGATTCTGTTGTAGTATCAGCTCAACATGCACCTGAGGTTGACCATGATACTATTGAAAGAGATATTATTGAACATGTAATAAAACCTATAATTCCTGAAAATATGATAGATAATAGGACTAAAATTTTTGTAAATCCCACAGGAAGGTTTGTAATTGGTGGACCTCAAGGTGATAGCGGACTTACAGGAAGAAAAATTATTGTAGACACCTATGGCGGATATGCAAGGCACGGGGGCGGAGCTTTTTCTGGTAAAGACCCTACAAAAGTTGATAGATCCGCAAGTTATGCTGCAAGATATGTGGCAAAAAATATTGTGGCAGCAGGACTTGCTAAGAAGTGTGAAGTGCAATTAGCTTATGCGATAGGTGTTGCTACACCTCTTGAAATAGGTATTGATACTTTTGGCACAGGTAAAATATCAGATGAAAAGATTTCGGAAATTGTAAAACAAGTTTTTGATTTAAGACCTGCAGCTATAATTAGGGATTTAGATTTAAGAAGACCTATTTATAGACAAGTTGCAGCTTATGGCCACTTTGGAAGACACGACTTAGACCTCCCATGGGAGAAAACAGACAAAGTAGATATATTAAAAAAGTTGGCAGGAATATAAATTTGAAAGCCCGGGTAAACCCGGGCTTATGGCATTTTTTATATATCTTTTTTAATGCCATAGAATTTATGTTTTGTAAACGCTTCGCTACCTTAATTATACCACAAAAATTGAAAAAAAGAAATGAATTGGCTTTAATTTGCTTTAAATATAAGGTAAAATTAAATAAAGAAAAGAATTAAAACAGGAGAATCGGCTATGATTGACATAGAGGGTGTAGTTGAAGAAATAATTTTTAGAAATGAACAAAATGGTTATACGGTTTTAGAATTAAGTACCCAAGGTTTAGTAGTCACTGCTGTAGGTTATATGCCTTATGTAAACATTGGGGAAAGAATTAAAATTGAAGGAGAATGGGTAGAACATCCTGATTATGGTGAGCAAATTAGGGTTTTAAATTATGAAACCTTGGCTCCCACCACTTTAGAAGGAATAGAAAAGTTTTTATCTTCTGGCTTAATTCCTGGAATAGGTCCTATTACAGCAAGAAAAATTGTAAAAAAGTTTGGCGTTGATTCTTTAAATATAATTGAAACTGCACCAGAAAGATTAAAAGAAATAAAAGGTCTAAGCGATGAGAAGATAAAAAGAATTTGTGAAGCTTATGAAATGCAAAAGGGCATAAAAGAAGTGATGGTGTTTTTGCAGGGGTACGGTATTTCCACTGCAATGGCTATAAAGATTTATAAAGAATACGGAAACAACGCGATTGAAATTATTAAGCAAAACCCTTACAGATTGGCTGACGATATATTTGGAATAGGATTTAAAACTGCAGACAAAATAGCAGAGAACCTAGGAGTTGACCCTCATTCTCTATATCGCATATCTTCTGGTACTCGATATGTTTTGATGCAGTATGCGGCAAATGGTCACACCTATGTGCCGAAAGAATTGTTAAAAAAAGAAGCAGCAAGTTTGTTAGAAGTAAGCGAAGAAGAAGTAGAAGATTCTTTTGTGCTTTTAGTACAAAATGAAAAAATACATATTGAAACTTTTGAAGATAATACTGTAGGAATCTACTATATACCTTATTATATAGCTGAATTACACACAGCAGAGAGATTGTTTAACATGACGCTAATGGAAAATGAAGATTTAGGATTAGATGTCCAAAAAGAAATTAGAAATTTTGAAAAAGAAACAGGTATTTTGTTGGCAGAAAATCAAAAATTGGCTGTAGAAGAAGCTGTTAAAAATTCTGTTGTTGTCATAACGGGAGGTCCAGGCACAGGAAAGACTACGATAATAAATTGTATAATACGTATTTTTGAAAAAGCTGGTAAAAAAGTGGCTCTTGCAGCCCCAACAGGAAGAGCCGCAAAAAGGATAACAGAAGCTACTGGAAAAGAGGCAAAAACTATTCATAGGCTTTTAGAGTATACTTATTCGGAAGAAGAAGGGAAGGGATTTAACAAAAATGAAAAAGACCCATTAAAATACGACGTTATAATAGTTGACGAAGCTTCAATGGTAGATATATTGCTTATGAATGCTCTATTAAAAGCCATACCTATAGGAGCAAAGCTGATTTTAGTAGGGGATGCTGACCAACTTCCATCTGTTGGAGCGGGAAATGTCCTAAGAGATATAATAGACAGTGGCATAGTAAAAGTGATACGGTTAAAAGAAATTTTTAGACAACAAAAGCAAAGCTTGATAGTAGTAAATGCTCACAAGATAAATAATGGAGAATATCCCACCTATAACGATAAAAATAGTGATTTCTTTTTTATAAATGCTAACACACAAGAGGATATATTAAAAACCATATTGGAGCTTGTGACAAACAGACTTCCTAAAGCTTATGGATTTCATCCTATTAATGATATTCAAGTACTTACCCCTATGAGAAAAGGGATAATTGGTGTTCACAATTTAAATTTAGAGCTGCAAAAAACATTAAATCCCCACGACAAAACTAAAGCCGAAAAAATAATGAAGGAGTTTGTCTTCAGGGTAGGGGATAAAGTGATGCAAATAAAAAATAATTACAAGATAAAATGGAAAAAAGGCGAGGAAGAAGGAGAAGGAGTGTTTAATGGAGATATAGGAATAATCCAATCAATAGACGAAGAATTACAGGAATTGACTGTATATTTTGACGATGAAAAATTTGTCACTTATGACTTTTCTGATTTGGATGAACTAAATTTGTCTTATGCTATAACAGTGCACAAAAGCCAAGGCAGTGAATTTCCTGTTGTCATAATGCCAATTACTTATGGGCCTCCTATGCTACTTACAAGAAACCTTTTGTACACTGCCGTTACAAGGGCAAAGAAATTGGTTATTTTGGTGGGTCAAGAGAAATATTTGAAATTTATGATTGACAACAATAGAATCTCAAAAAGATATTCAGGGCTTCTTTCAAGGCTTAAAAAAGCACTTTTGTATGTAAATTAAATTTTGCATTAAATAAAAGGGAATTTAGTGTAAAATGATAATTTTCAATTAATTTTAACAGAAGAGTGCCGATATAGATTATAAGAAAAAATATTGTAAGGGGTAAAAAGATGATTTTTTTAGACCTTTTATTTCCACCAAAAACAACCTGTATTATTTGTAAAACTGCTATAAAAACAGGATATTTATGCGACAAATGCAAAAGCACATTAAAATTTATTGAGGGTAATAGGTGTAATATTTGTGGTAAACCAATAGACTATGAAGGAACATGTCTTGATTGCTTAGAGCATGGCCATGAATTTAAACAAAATATAAGTCCTTTTGAATACGATGGTGTTGTAAAAGACTTAATAGGGCGGTTCAAATATTTCAAAGAAAGAGAATTGGCACCTTTTTTTGCAGACTATATGGCTGATGCAGTTAAAAAAATGGACTGGCCTATCGATGTCATAGTACCTGTTCCTCTTCACAAAATTAGACTTGACGAAAGAGGTTACAATCAGTCAGAACTTTTGGCTAGAGAACTTTCTTATCGATTGAATATTTTTATGTCTAAAGCTTTAAGAAGAGTGAGAAATACAACAACACAGACTGCTTTGCACAAAGAAGAGAGGATAGAAAACGTAAAGGGTGCTTTTAAAGTGACTTACAAAGATACTATTGTTGGGAAAAATGCGCTACTGGTAGACGACGTGTTGACAACAGGTGCTACTTTGGACGAGTGTGCCAAAGTCTTAAAAGAAAATGGGGCAAAAGATGTATATGTGGTTACTATAGCAACTGGCAAAAATATGTGATGGGGAGTTTGAAGTATCAAAAAGGGGATGAAAGGAAATGGAAATAAGAAATTGTAAAAGGTGCGGAAGGCTTTACACGTATACAGGAATTGATTTATGTCCAGAATGTTATAGACAGGATGAAGAAGATTTTATGAAAGTGCGGGATTATTTAGATGCTCACCCTTCAGCTACCATGCTGGAAATATCTCAAAATACACAGGTTTCTACAAAGAAAATAATGGATTTTTTAAAGGAAGGCAGGCTTATTTTAACCTCTAATAACGTCAATATAGGTCTTAGGTGCGAAAAATGTGGTAAACCAATACTTACAGGGAGGTTTTGTGAGGAGTGCAAGACCAAATTAGCTAAGGAATTAATGAAAGGCTATTCGATTCAATCCGATGACAAAGAAGAAGAAAAACAAACAGGAGAAAGGCTGTACGTTTATGAAAACCAAAAAAAGAAAAAATGATTTTTATATTAAACTTTTAAATTATTAAGTCGATATTAGTTGTAGTACGGGGGTGTTAAAAATGAAAATTTATAACAACAATATTGAAAAAATAATGTCAATTTATCGAGTAGATCCGGTAGAAAATGTTACCAGCAAGAAAGCGGAGATAAAAGATAAAGTTGAGATATCAGAAGAAGCAATTAAACTTGCACAAAGTTCAAATGAATTTGAAAAGATTAAGGATCAAAAGATTGAAAACATAAAGTCAATGCTTAATGCAGGAACTTACAATGTAAAAGCTGAAGATGTAGCGGATGCTATTCTTAAGGGAATATTGTTGAATAAAAAAATTTAAAAAGGGTGTGCTGGCAATGGCTAATAGCCAAAAGCTTGTAGATGTATTAAGGGGAGAAACAGAAATTTACAAAGTTTTATTAGACTTAGCGATAAAAAAAACTGATATTATAATTGCAGGGAAAGTAAAAGAATTAGATGAAATAGTTCAAATAGAGAAGCAACTTATAAAAAAACTTATGGAATTAGAAGAACAAAGAGAGGATATATTGGAGAAGATTGATATAGAAGGCAAAATGACAATAACCGACTTGATAGAATCCATTTCTTCAGAAGAAGCAGAAAACCTTAAAGATATCAAATATAATCTGACTAATATTTTAAAAGAACTTGAAGAAAGAAACAAATTAAATGCTGCTTTAATTGAACAAGCGTTAGAATATATAAACTATTCTATTCAAACAATATCAAGTGCCTTAGAAAGTGATGATGGTGTTTATGGGAATAGTGGCAATATAAAAAGATACACCAGCCTAATTGACAAAAAGGCATAGGGGGATGAAGATGTCTACTTTTCAAGGATTAGAAATAGCAAAGACAGGATTGTTTGTAAGCCAAAAGGCTTTGGATGTCACTGGACACAATATTGCAAATGCTAATACTCCTGGGTATACTCGTCAAGTAGTAGATATGGCCTCAATTGCACCACCCACTACTTTTGGCATGTATGACCAATGGGGAAAAGCCATAGGAGAAGGCGTAAAAATACAGGATATAAGGCAAATCCGCGACCAATTTTTAGACAACCAATTCAGAAGGGAAAATAAATTTTTGGGTGAATGGGAAACAAAAGCCCAGGTTTTAGCTGCTGTTGAAGATATATTTAACGAACCTTCGGATAGCGGAATAAATACAGTGCTTAATGACTTTTTTAATTCCCTTCAAGAGTTATCCAAGAATCCAGAAAGTTTGACGGTAAGAGCGGAAGTTAGAGAGCGAGCTATTGCTCTTGCTGATACTTTTAATACTGTATATCAGCATCTTTATGATAAATTAAACGAATTGAATTCCACCATACAAAGTAGAGTTGCAGAAATAAATTCATATGCCGAGAGGATAAGCAAATTAAACAATGAAATATATAGATTTGAACTTACCGGACAGACAGCAAATGACTTAAGAGACCAGAGAAATCTTCTTCTTGATCAGCTTTCTAAGTTGGTGAATATTACTACTTACGAAGATTCTAATGGAAATTTCAGAATCGACATAGCTGGACAAGCTTTAGTTGATGGGTCGACTGCTTTTACTATGAGTATGGATAGTACTGGAAATGCCGTATGGGATTTGACGGGAACCTCTGTAAACCCTTCAAGTGGTATATTAAAAGGCTTACTTGATATGAGAGATGGAGATGGCACCAACGGGATAAAAGGAGTACCCTATTATATAAATGAATGGAATAAACTGGCATATAGCATAGCGAAGGAAATAAATGCTGTCCATGAGTCAGGTTATGGTCTGGATGGGTCTCATGATATTCCCCTTTTTAGTGGTTTTGATACGACTGGGGCATACGATTCAAAAGTTCAATATGCGCAATTAATTAAAGTAAGTTCACAAATATTAGCACCAGATGGACTTCAAAAGATAGCTGCAGTTTCTGATCCTAATGCTTTACCGGGAGATAATACAAATGCTTTACAACTTATTGGACTGAGGGATATACCTATTCAAGGATTGGATGGAGCAACATTCGATGATTTTGCAAGGTCTTTAATATCAAATCTTGGAGTGGATGCCCAGCAGGCCAATATGATGCAACAAAATCAGCAGGTCATGGTGAAACAGATTGATTTAAACAGACAATCGGTATCTGGTGTATCCTTAGACGAAGAGATGACAAACATGTTAAAGTATCAAAAATCCTATGCTGCTTCTGCAAGAGTGATAACAGTTATGGATGAACTTTTAGATACTCTTATAAATAGGATGGGCATTGTAGGAAGATAATATGTCATCCTGAGACGAAGCCGAAGGATCTCAGACCCAAGAGTAATACCATACAGTATTAGACTAAGGCAGGTGTAAAAAATGAGAATTACAGATAACATGCTTATAACGAATTTTTTAAACAACTACAACAATAACCTTGAACGATTACAAAAAAATCAAAACATGTTATCTACAGGCAAAAGAATATCAAGGCCTTCTGATGACCCTGTTGCAGTAGCTACAAGCCTACGTATTCGAACAGATATGGCAAGAAACGACGCTTATACCAAAAATGCTGATGATGCAAAATCCTGGTTGGACATAACTGATACTGCTTTAAGTCAATTGAATGACCTGTTACAACGCACAAGAGAATTAGCAGTTGAGGGATCTAATGGGACTTTGACACAAACAGATATGCAAAAAATAGCTAACGAGATAGAGCAGTTAAAAGCGCAGATGATACAAGTAGGGAATACTCAATACAATGGAAGGTATATATTTGCAGGTTTTAAAACTACAACCCAGCCTTTTAGTGAGACCAAGAATTCTTATAGTGGTGATAATGGTGTAATAGAGTTTGAAGTAGGTGCTGGGGGAAATAAAATAGCTGTAAATGTAACTGGAGATAAAGTTTTTAATGTAGATTCGACAGGAATTTCTCAACTTCTTACTGTGATGGATAAACTAAAAAATGCATTAGACTCGGGAGATCACCAGGCTGTAAGTAATTTAATAGCTGATGTAGATAAACAATTAGAAAATGTACTGGCTGTAAGAGCAGATGTAGGCGCAAAATCAAACAGACTTGACCTTATACAAAATAGGCTCCAAGATGATAATTATAACTTTACGGCTTTACTTTCAAAAAATGAAGATGTAGATTTAGCGCAGGTTATTACAAATCTTCAAATGGATGAAAATGTCTATAGAGCTTCATTAGCTGCAGGTGCGCGCATTATACAGCCCAGCCTCATAGACTTTTTAAGGTGATAATATGAGCATAGTGATACATCAGACTTTTGGCAGGATAGGTATAAATACTACTCCTGCCCAAATTTCTATAGTAAGTCCTAAAGCTACCATTGAAATAAAACAAATGCCTGCGAAAATGGAAATAGACCAAAAATTTCCTCAAGTATATATAGACCAGTATCAGTGTTTTTACGAATCAGGGCTTAAAAGTATTTTTGACCTTGTCCATGATGAAGCCCAGATGAGCAAACAAATAGCTCTTGAAGCAATAGGTAAAATTGCTGAAGAGGGGCGTTTTCTTGCCTCTATAGAAAACCATCAAAATGCTATTGCAGTGTTAGCTAAAAAAGCGATGGAGCATGAGGTTACATTTACAATTGACCTCATGCCAAAATCAAGACCTAAAATATGGTTTGAGGGATATTTAAACATAAATTGGGAATTAGGCGGTGCAGAAATAAAAGCAATACCACATAAGCCTCAAATATCCGCAATACCAGGCCATATAAACATTTACATGAGACAATATCCTTCAATAAAAATAGAATATGTGGGAAACAATTTTGATAAAACGGTTTAGCTTTTATTGTTTTCCTGTTTTCCCTATAGGAATACCTATAAAACCCGAATATGAAAGTGAGGAACTGATTATGCAAATAAATACAAAAAACTTTGGCATCATAGAATACAATCCTGATGATGTCATTTACTTTGAAGAAGGAATACCAGGCTTTGAAGACTTACACAATTTTTTAATAATTACTGACAACAATGAAGATATGCCTTTTAAGTGGCTTCAATCTATTGATAACACAGACATAGCTTTTGCAATTATTGACCCGAGAGTATTTAAGCCTAATTATACCTTTGAAATTGATGATGAATTAATACAAGCTCTTCAAATAGAGGATATAAACCACCTTCTTATATATGTAATTGTAGTAATCCCCGATGAAATAGAAAAAATGACAGCAAACCTAAAAGCCCCTATAATTATAAATGCTAGGAATAACAAGGGTAAACAAGTCATTCTTGACAATGATGAATACTTAATAAAGCATCCAATATTGGAGGAACTCAAAAATGCTTATTCTAACACGTAAGGTAGGTCAATCCATAATTATAGGGGAGGATATAGAAATTAAAATATTAGAAATTGTTGATGGCCAAATAAAATTGGGGATTACTGCACCAAAAAATATATCTGTTTTAAGAAAAGAGCTTGTAGAAATCAAAGACGAGAATTTAAAAGCAGCAACTGTAAACAAAGAGGCTTTGAGCCAATTAGAAAATTTTATTAAAAAACACTAAAGTAAATGCAAAATATATCGATATATATAGTGGAAACAAAAGATGAAGCAGTTGGCCAACTGTGAGTCTTGAAATCTTTTAAAACCATGGCAGGGATGCCAAATAAAAAATACAAGGAGGAAGGTAAAATGATTATCAACCATAATTTAAGTGCTTTAAACGCATGGAGAGCCCTTTCAATTAACACTTCAAACACACAAAAAGTGCTAGAGAAACTTTCATCAGGTTATAGAATAAATAGAGCTGGCGACGACGCAGCAGGTCTTGCAATTTCAGAAAAAATGAGAGGGCAGATAGCTGGCTTGAATCAAGCTCAAAGAAATGCTCAAGACGGTATATCGCTCATTCAGACAGCTGAAGGTGCATTGAATGAAACTCATGCAATACTTCAGAGGATGAGAGAACTCGTTGTGCAGGCAGCAAGTGATACAAATACTCTTACTGATAGACAGAATATTCAAAAAGAAATTGATCAGCTCAAGACAGAGATAAATAGAATTGCATCAACGACACAATTTAACACAAAGAATTTATTAGATGGCTCTTTGGCTTCTAATAAAGCTACACTTATATTCCAGATTGGAGCTAATAGCAATCAAGTGCTTAAATTACACATAGCTACAATGACTGCATTAGCATTAAAAGGTACTGCTACTGGTGCTAAACCAATAGCAAGTATTAATGTAGCTACTAATAAGGCTTCTGTGATTAGTGCCCAAATCAATTTTATCGATGCAGCAATAAATAAAGTGTCTGGTCAGAGGGCTGACCTTGGTGCAGTACAAAATAGACTTGAACATACGATTAACAACCTTGGTACAGCAGCAGAAAACTTAACAGCAGCAGAGTCTCGTATAAGAGATGTCGATATGGCACAAGCAATGATGGAATTTACAAAAGACAACATACTGAACCAGGCTGCAACAGCGATGCTTGCCCAGGCGAATCAATTACCACAAACGGTTTTACAATTACTCAGATAACACAAAAGGGAGGTCTTACCTCCCTTAAATTATTTTCATTTGTTTGACTTAAATTGTCATAATACATGGTATAATAAAAGTACTCGAAAATATTACTAGCATTTTTAATGAAAGGCTTAAATTATATTTTATCTATGACGATAAAATATATAAAACAAACAAATAATTGCGGAGGTATTAAAATGTCTAATGAACTTATGAAGGAAACGATGGAAGAAAGTTTTAAGTATATACCAAAATTAATAAATGGGATTGATAAAGAAATAGAACATATAAGTAATGGAGAATATACGGAGGCATTGTCATTACTGGCATATATACTTGAAGGATTAGATTGGTCTATACAAGCTATTACTTTAACTTCACCACTTCATGGTTTTAGCATGGATATTTCAAAAACAAATGAGAGTTTAAATTTATTGCTGACAGCTATTGAAAATTCAGATTATCAATTGATATCCGATGTACTAAACTATGAAATAAAAGATATTTTGTATAGTTATATGAATCATTGCCGAAAGGGAGAGCTTAACTGATGAAATCATTTGAAATTATAAAAGCGAAAGATGGGAAGGATACATTAGCTATAAGGGATGGAGATAAAAAATATTTTCTGCATAGTTTTTATTACCCTGAAAAAGAAGGAGAAGAATGGGCAAATGGAGTTCAATTTGATGATGAATCAATAATATTGATTTATGGAATTGGGCTTGGTTATCATATAAACTCTCTTTCAAAAAAATTATCTTTGAATAATAGGTTAGTTCTGGTGGAACCATCGAAGGAAGTATTTGAATATGCTTTAAGTAATGGTTATTATGATGAATTTAAGGACAGGCCTAATACATTTTTTATCACTGAAAATTCAGAAGAAAATATGAGAAATTTATTAGCAATGTACATACCGTGGGATAGCTTTGAAAACCTTGTATATAAGGACTTTAAGCAGTATCCCAAGATTTTTGAAGACCACTATAAAATGTTTAGTGATTGCTTAATTGAAACTATTAATGCGATGAGGATAAACAGAAATACGGCTTTGTATTTTGCATCCCAATGGCAATCGAATTTTATAGAAAACGTAGAGTTTATTTTTAAAAGTGTACCCGTGAAATCATTTTTCAATTTATTTAAAGATATACCAGCTGTTATAGTGTCAGCTGGTCCTTCATTAGATAAAAATATCAGACTTTTAAAAGAAGCGAAAGGCAAGAGTGTAATAATATGTGTGGGTACCGCTTTAAAGGCTATGTTAAAAGAAGGCATTGAACCGGATTTTGTTGTGTCAATAGATGGAAGTGAGAAAAACTTTAAACATTTTGAGAATTGTTCAGTTAACAGTCCATTATTGTATGACCTTACAGTATATCCACAAATATTGAAGGAATATAAAGGTCCCCTTATTATAGGACGAATTGCTTCAGACTTTTCTGCTTTATTTGAAGAAAAACTCTCGTTAGAATTTGGAACTTTAAATACCGGTCCATCTGTAGCAAATTTGTCACTGGATTTTGCTTATAAAATGGGATGTAATCCTATTGTATTTATAGGACAGGACCTGGCATATTTAAATAATCGAACACATGCTTCTGGAACAACCTATGAAAAAGATAGAATAAATAGCAATTACGATAAAAAAGAGTACATATATGTTGATGGCAATGATGGGGAAAAAGTTTTAACAGATCGAGTTTTACTTTCATTTAAAACGTGGTTCGAAAATTATATATATCAGCATCCAGATAGAATATACATAAATGCCACTGAGGGTGGTGCTTTTATAAAAGGAACAAAGGTAATGAATTTTAAGGATGTAATTGATAGATATATGAAAAAAGATTTGCATATAAGCCAAAGAATTAGTGAAATTATGGCAAATAATAAAATAGAATTAAAACCAGAACAAATTGGTTTTCTTCGGGCAGAGTTGGAAAATACAATTAAGAGATTAAAAATAATAAAATGGGATTGCTTGCGAGGTGCAAAACTTTCAAAAAAAATGTATAATGAATATGAGAAAAATATCAATGCCGATACAACAAGAATACTTGCGATATTGGATAAGATTGATGCGAAGTTAAGAAACTCTAAAGAAAGTTTTTTATTAATATCTTCTATTTTGAATATAGTGACAACAAAAATTCTTAAAGGATTTAAAAGTGAGAAGGAAGAAACGGAAAGGGAAAAAAAATTGCGCGTATCGATGATGTCATATACACTTTATTATGGTATCTATGAATCGATATTACAATCAGAAAAGGGACTTGAAAAAGTATTAGATACAATAAAAAATATATCAGGAGGATAAGTATATGAAAATAAAAGGGAAAAAGGTACTTGTGACAGGAGCAGGGGGATTTATTGGCTCACATCTTGTGGAAAGGCTAATTGAGAGAGGTGCAAAAGTAAAGGCTTTTGTGAGATATAATTCAAAAAACAACTGGGGATGGTTGGAGACATCACCATATAAAGATGAGATAGAGATTTATACAGGAGATATAAGAGATTATGATAGTGTAAAAGATTCCATGAAAGGAATAGAGGTTATTTTTCACTTAGCTGCTCTTATAGGAATACCGTATTCATATATTTCGCCACTTGCATATATAAAGACAAACATAGAAGGAACGTATAATGTATTGCAATCTGCAAGAGAACTAGGTGTAGAAAGAGTAATACATACCTCCACAAGTGAAGTTTATGGGACGGCGAAATATGTGCCTATTGATGAATCACATCCATTACAGCCACAATCTCCGTATTCGGCTACCAAGATAAGTGCCGATAATATAGCACTGAGTTTTTATAATGCATTCAATTTGCCGGTAACAATAGTGCGACCGTTTAACACGTATGGTCCACGTCAATCTGCAAGAGCAGTAATTCCTACAATTATTACTCAGATTATGAGTGGTAAAAAACAAATTAAACTTGGTAATTTACAACCTACAAGAGACATGAATTATGTGATAGATACAGTAAATGGATTTATAAAGATAGCAGAATGTGATGAACTTTTAGGAGAAGTAACGAATATAGGTTCAGGGAAGGAAATATCAATAGGAGATTTAGCCAGACTTATTTCTCAGTTAATGGGAGTGGAAGTAGAAATAGAACAAGAAGAGCAAAGATTTAGACCAGAAAAGAGTGAAGTTGAGAGGTTGCTTTGTGATAATACAAAATTAAAAAAATTTACTGATTGGGAGCCTAAATATTCGCTGGAGGAGGGGCTTAATGAGACCATAAAATGGATGAGTTCTCACTTAAATATGTATAAGCCGGAGGTATACAATGTGTGAATTATATCTTGATTCTCCTAATTTAGGTGAGTTAGAAAAAGAATATATTTTAAAAGCGATTAATAGTAATTTCGTATCGACTATTGGCCCTTTTGTACCCGAGTTTGAAGAGAAATTTGCAAAATATTTAAGGGTAACCTCTTGTGTTGCAGTACAAAGTGGTACAGCAGCAATTCATGCTGCCCTATATGAACTAGGTATAAAAGAAGGAGATGAGGTTATTGTACCTGCTATTACCTTTGTTGCAACTGTTAATCCAATAGTTTATTGTGGGGCAACTCCAGTGTTTGTTGATATTGACAAAGATACTTGGGATATAGATCCGAAAGAGATCGAAAAATCAATAACTTCAAAGACAAAAGCTATTATACCAGTTCACTTATATGGTAATCCATGCGATATGGATGAAATAATGAAGATTGCTGAAAAATATGGACTTTACGTAGTTGAAGATGCAACAGAAAGCCTTGGCGCTGAATATAAAGGGCGTATGACAGGCACAATTGGCCATATTGGATGTTTCAGCTTTAATGGCAATAAAATTATCACAACGGGCGGAGGCGGAATGATATCAACAAATAACGAAAAATGGGCCTCTCATATAAAATTTTTAGTTAACCAAGCGAGAGATGCATCACAAGGCTATTTTCATCCTGAAATAGGTTTTAATTATCGGATGACAAATCTGGAAGCGGCTCTTGGGCTTGCTCAATTAGAACGTTTACCAGAATTTCTTCAAAAGAAGCGTATGTATTTTGAAGCATATAAAAAAATTTTTGAAGGTGTTGACGAGATAGCACTTCAGAAAGAGTATGAAGGTGCTATAAGTTCTGCATGGCTTCCATCGATAAAAATTGATCGCAAAAAAATAAAAATGACTATCCCGGAAATTCAAAGCAAATTAAAGGAAAAAGGAATTCCAACAAGAAGAATATTTAATCCAATAGTTGATTTTCCGCCATATTTTAAGTATAAAAAGGGTGATTATCGCAATTCATATGAGATATTTGAAAATGGATTAAGTTTACCAGCTTCTACCCTAAATACACTCGAGAATATAGAATACGCGGCAAAAACATTATTGAATATTTTAGGTATTAAGAAAGAGGTAATTTTATGAAAAAAATTGCGGTTGTCACAGGGACAAGAGCAGAGTATGGGTTATTGTATTGGACAATGAAAGAAATTGAGAATGATCCGGAATTAGAATTACAACTTCTTGTAACAGGAATGCATTTATCACCAGAATTTGGACTAACGGTGCAGGAGATTGAAAAAGATGGATTTAAAATAGATGAGAAAATAGAAATTTTGCTCTCCTCTGATACAGGACAAGGAGTAGCTAAAGCTATAGGATTAGGAGTTATAGGTTTTGCTCAAGCTTTTGCAAGATTAAATCCTGATATACTTGTGATTTTAGGTGATAGATTTGAAATATTTGCAGCTGCGACCGCAGCAATGGTAATGAATATACCTATTGCACATATTGGTGGGGGCGAATCGACGGAGGGAGCAATTGATGAGCAAATAAGGCATGCAATAACTAGAATGGCACACATTCATTTTACCAGTTGTGATTATTATGCAAAAAGAATAAAAAAAATGGGAGAAGAAGAATGGCGTATATTTAATGTTGGAGCGCCAGGACTAGAAAATATTAAACGATTAAAGTTGCTTGAAAGAGAAGAACTGGAAAAATTGCTTAATATAGATTTAAGTAAAACCACATTATTAGTTACGTATCATCCAGTAACGTTGGAAATACAAACTTTAAAAGAGCAAATGAATAATCTTTTAAGTGCATTGATGCAAACAGGACATCAAATTATATTTACCTATCCTAATTCTGATAGCGGAGGCAGATATATAATTGAAAGGATAAACGAATTTATTAAAAATTATAATAAAGCTAAAGCTTTTATAAATCTGGGACAGCAGAGATACTTGAGTTTAATCAAATATGTGGATGCAATGGTAGGTAACTCTTCCAGTGGGATTATCGAAGCACCATCTTTTAAATTACCTGTCGTAAACATAGGTGACAGGCAAAAAGGTAGACTGCGAGCTCTAAATATTATAGATGTCGGTTATTCTAAAGAGGAGATATTAGAGGGTATTAATAAAGCACTATATAATGAAGAGTTTAGAGCAAAACTTAAAGATACAAAAAATCCTTATGGAGATGGGGATACGAGTAAAAAGATTATTAAAATATTAAAAGAGATCAATACAAAACAAGAGAATTTTCTAAAAAAGAAGCTTACTTATTAGAGTTAATTTTAAATTAATTTTGTAAAGAGAGATGGTAATCAGATGATTAAAATAGGGAGTAAAACAATTTCTGAGAATTCACCCGTGTTTATAATAGCTGAGGCTGGTGTGAATCACAATGGAGATGTAGAAATAGCGAAAAAAATGGTTGATGCGGCATGTGAGGCAGGAGCAGATGCAATAAAATTTCAAATATTTAAAACAGATAGTTTAGTGATTAAAAATGCGGATAAGGCTGAATATCAAAAGTTAAATACAGGAATAGATGAAACACAGTATGATATGTTAAAAAAATTAGAACTTTCATACGAAGAACATTTCAAAATTATGGAATACTGTAAAGAGCGAAATATAATATATCTTTCAACACCGTTTGATTATGAAAGTGTTGACGCATTAGAAGAACTAAATGTTTGTGCATATAAAATAAGTTCAGGAGACATAACAAACCTTCCATTTCTAAAATACATAGCAAGCAAGGGAAAACCAATGATTGTTTCTACAGGCATGTCAAATCTAGGTGAAGTAGAAGATGCAATAGAAATAATAAAAAGTACGGGGAACGAAGAGATAATTTTATTGCACTGTACATCCAGTTACCCGACAGAATACCATGACGTAAACTTAAAATCGATGATTACTTTAAAGAATGCTTTTCAAATCCCAGTAGGCTATTCTGATCATACACTTGGTATTGAAGTCCCAATTGCTGCAGTATCATTAGGAGCAAGAATTATTGAAAAACATTTTACTCTTGATAGAACTATGCCAGGACCTGACCATAAAGCATCATTAGAGCCTGCTGAATTGAAACAAATGATTATTAGTATACGAAATATAGAAAAGGCATTGGGTGACGGGATAAAAAAATGTACCAAAAGTGAGGAAAACGTGAAAAAAATAGCAAGAAAGTCAATTGTTGCAGCAAGTTATATACCAAAAGGAACTGTTATTGAGGAAAATATGTTAACTATAAAAAGACCTGGAACAGGTATACCACCGAAATTTATAGATTATTTAATAGGGAAAAAAGCAAAAATTGATATCTTAAAGGATACAGTTCTTGACCTGTCGATGGTTGAATAAACTTTCTGTTTTGTGAGGGGGAACTTTTTTGAAAAAATTAATATTGATTGGTGCAGGAGGACATGCAAAAGCAGTAATAGATATACTTAAAAAAAATAATCAGGGAATAGAAATTGTGGGGCTAATAACAAAAGATGCTGATGATATAGGGAAAAAAATATTAGGAGTATCAGTAATTGGTACAGATAAACAGCTGAGTGAGTTGTTTAAGATGGGTATAGAATATGCGCTTATAGCTGTAGGGAGTGCTGGAGATAACTTTTTAAGGAAAAAGTTATATGAAAAAGTCGCCAATATCGGTTATACATTTGTAAATGCATTTCATCCCTCTTCGATTATTTCTGATCATGTAAAATTTGGTGCTGGAAATGTTGTTATGCCAGGGGTATTAGTTGGACCGGATACAATAATAGGAAATAATGTAATTTTAAATACAGGTTCCATAATAGAACATGATTGTGTAATAGAAGATCATGTTCACATAGCTCCAGGTGTCAAAATTGCAGGAGGAGTAAAAATTGGAGAAGCAAGCCACATTGGAATTGGTAGTGTTATTATTCAGGGGATAAAGATAGGAAAAAATGCTTTGATTGGAGCAGGAACTGTTGTTTTAAAAGATGTACCAGATAATGCAGTAGTGGTAGGTGTGCCGGGGAAAATCACAAAATTTAGGGAAACCAATGATTAAGGGGAAATTTAAATGGAAAAGATCAAATCTGTTCTTATTAAAGAAGAATCCTTGATTAAAGAAGCAATAAAACAATTAAATGAAAATAGCCTTCAAATTCTCCTTGTTATAGATGACAATTATAGACTGATTGGCACTGTTACAGATGGTGATATACGAAGAGCAATTCTAAATAATGTTTCTTTTGACGAACCGGTTGGCAAGATTATGAATAGGATGCCAAAATTTGTTTATATAGGGGAAGAAGAAAATGCGAAGGAGCTTATGATAAAACATAGAATAAAAACCATTCCGGTTTTAGATAGAGAAAGAAGAGTTGTAGACTTAATTTTGATGGAAAAATTTCTTGAAACGAAATATGAATATTCTGAAAAACCAAATTATGTTTTTATTATGGCAGGAGGAAAAGGTACAAGGTTGGATCCTTTTACTAAAATACTCCCCAAGCCTTTAATTCCAATTGGAGATACACCTATAATTGAGGTTATTATTAAAAATTTCAAAAAATATGGCTTTAACAATTTTTTAATTTCAGTGAATTATAAAGCAGAAATTATAAAATTATATTTTTCAGAAAATCCTGATGGATACAATATAAATTTTATACACGAAAAAGATTTTCTTGGAACAGCAGGTTCACTGAGACTTGCAGAAGAAAAATTGAAAGATACCTTCATAGTTTCAAACTGTGATGTAATTATAGATATAGATTTTGAGGAATTGTTGAAATATCATAAAAAAAATAATAATCATGCAACGATTGTAGGAGTAGTAAAAAATATGCAGATTCCATATGGGGTTATAGACGTGAACAATGGAGAGCTTGTAAATATGATTGAAAAACCGGAATACAACTTTGTTATAAATTCAGGAGTTTATGTGTTAGAACCAGAGTTAATCAATTTAATTCCACAAGGTAAGCCAATAAATATGCCAGACTTATTGTTAAAATCAAAAGAAGTTGGCTATAAAGTAGGTGTATATCCGGTAAGTTCAAAATGGTTTGATGTAGGTCAATGGGAAGAATATAGAAATACGTTGGAATATTTTAAAAAGGTGGATGGTATCTAAGTATGTATAAAGGGAAAACAATATTAGCGTTGATACCTGCTAGGGGTGGTTCCAAAGGAGTGCCAAGGAAAAATATAAAGCTTCTTTTAGATAAACCTCTTATAGCTTATACTATTGAAGCCGCTTTACAAGTTGATTTTATAGATAAAGTAATAGTATCAACGGATGATTTAGAGATAGCACAGATATCTAGAGAATATGGAGCAGAAGTCCCTTTTTTAAGGCCTTATGAATTAGCAACTGATGAAGCAAAATCAATAGATGTTATTTTGCATGCTATGGACTGGATGGAAAAAGAACATGGTGCATTTAATTTGATTTTACTTTTACAACCTACGTCTCCTTTTAGAAATAGAGAAGATATCAAAGCTGCTTTTGATATATTTTTTAAGAAAAATGCAAAAGCTGTGGTTTCTGTTTGTGAAGCAGAACATTCTCCTTTATGGATGAATACTCTAAATGATGATCTAAATATGAAAGATTTTATTCGAAAAGATATTTTAAACAAAAATAGACAGGAGTTGGGTAAGTATTACCGTATTAATGGTGCAATTTATATAGCAGAATGGGATTATTTGAAACAAAATAAAACTTTTTTTGGAGATAAAACTTATGCCTATATTATGCCTAAAGAAAGATCTATTGATATTGATACTGAAATGGATTTTAAATTTGCTGAATTTTTAATAAATAGATATGGCTAATCTAAATGGCGGGCATTTCCCGCCATTTTCAGTAGAATATTTTGGATATTTTTTACTTCCGCTTCTTTGTCACCCTGAGCCGAAGACGAAGGATCTCAGATCCTATAGAAACACCTATTGTGTTCATAACAATGACTCACAATTTTACTACACTATAGAAATTTTATAATCTTTTAGCCACATATTTATTTGTACGAGGTAAGCGAAAAGTTGGGCGGAGCCCATAAGCTGTGAAAACCAGGCAGGGTCATAAGCTTTTGCATCTGTTTCTATAAGTTCTGTGATTGCTTTTTTGTCCACAAGCTGTAATAAAGGAGAGGTATTATTATCAATTATTTGTTTTAGCCATTCTTTAACGATGTTTTTAAATACTGGATTGTGTGTTTTAGGGTAAGGACTCTTTTTTCTTTCAATTACTTCCTCTGGGATGTAACCTTTTAGAGCGTATCTAAGTATTCCTTTTTCCCTTCCGTTGAGATTTTTCATTTCCCACGGTATATTCCATACATATTCTACAAGCCTGTAGTCTAAAAAAGGTACTCTTGCTTCAAAACCTACTGCCATACTCATTCTATCCATTCTATCAAGAAGCATGGGCATAAATCTTGTTATGTTAAGGTAAAACATTTTCCTCATTCGAGCATTATAGGGGTCTTCTCCATTCAGCTTTGGCACTTCATTTAAAGCTTCATTATATCTATCATTTAAGTATTCTATAGGTCTTATATATTTTACAACTTCTGGCAAAAGCAATTTCATGCGTTCATTGACCATTCTTATCCATGGGAAGGTGTGACTTTCAATTGCTTCTTTGTTTCTAAACCAGGGATAACCTCCAAAAACTTCATCAGCACCTTCTCCTGATAGAGCGACTGTGGCTCCTTTTTTTACTTCTTTTAAAAATAGATATAAAGATGAATCTATATCTGCCATACCAGGAAGGTCTCGAGCGTACAAGGCTGGCTTTAGAGCATGTGCAAGTTCTTCATTATCTATAAATACATAGTTATGGTTTGTGTCAAGTTTATTTGCGACAAATTTTACCCAGTCTGCGTCAGAGTTTGGTTGAAATTCGTTTGGCGTAAAATATTTATCATTACCCACATAATCTACAGAGTATGTTATAAGTTTTTGACCTTTTTGTTTTAATTCTTCACTTGCGAAGAAGGATACAGCAGTTGAATCAAGTCCACCTGATAGCAATGAACATAAAGGTACGTCTGAAACAAGCTGCCTCACTGATGAATCTTTAAGGAGATACCTTATTTTTTCCCCTGTTTTCTTAAGGTCATCTTCATGAGGGAGGCTTTGTAATGACCAGTATTTGCTTATGTTTGCTCCATTTTTAGTGAATATGAGGTAATGCCCGGCTTTTAATTCTTTAATGTCTTTAAAGACACCACATCCAGGAGTTCTTGAAGGTCCCATTACAAATATTTCTGCAAGACCTTGTGAGTCTATCTCTGGTTTTACATGAGGATGTGCTAATATTGCTTTAATCTCTGAACCGAATATCAAAGACGCGTTTTTAATGGTATAAAATAGTGGCTTTATTCCGAGATGGTCCCTGGCAATAAAAAGCCTATTTTGTACTTCATCCCATATTGCAAAAGCAAATATTCCATTAAATTTTTTAACACATAAAGGACCCCATTCTATATAAGATGTCAAAATAATTTCAGTATCTGAACGGGTTTTAAAAGTATATCCCAAGGATATGAGTTCGTTTTTCAATTCATCCATATTGTAGAGTTCTCCATTGTGGATGATGACAAAATTTTTTTCACCGTATTTTTTTATCATTGGTTGACTTCCACCTTCTGGATCTATTACAATTAATCGACGATGACCTAAAGCACAATGTTTTGACAACCATATTCCAGAACCGTCAGGTCCTCTTTTTTTAAGAGTGTCTGTCATTTTTTCGATTACTTCATTTTGAAGTGATAAGTCCATATCAAAGTTAACCCATCCCGTTATTCCACACATAAAAATCCTCCTAAAATTTAAATCTATAAGTAAATATATTCTCTTTTTTTGCCATTGATACATGTTATAATTTTCTAATGAACTTTTAATTTCTACATGATATAATAAAAACATAAATGTTTTAGGAGGATGCGGCTTATATGGAGAAAGTGATAAAAGAGCATTATTACGAAGAAAACGACATTGCTGAAAGAATAAAGCTTTTAAAAAAGAAATTAAATGAATGCAATATAGAGCTTCCTAAAGCTTTAGAGCTGAGCCGTGAATTAGACGAATTGATTGTCATGTACATGAAAAGAGAAAAACAAGTAAAACAGGTAAAATAAAGTGCTGTTTTACTTGTTTTTCTTTTTGCGTGAAAATTACATAAAAAAATTTAAACTTTTTAAAATATATGTCGATATTTATAATAGCAAAAAGGGAAGTTGTTACAAATGATAAATTTTTATTCCAGGAGGTAATAACGGCATGTTGCAGGGGATAAGTACTGCGGGAACGGGGCAAGTAAATTCGCAGTTTAAAAGAGATAGTGCGTTAGTAGAGGAAATAAAAGCAGTAAAAGATATACTTAGTAAACCTGTGGATGAATCTAAACTTAATAGTGAGCTTAATAAAGAAAATAGGAAAATAAGCATTAACGATCATACATATTTTGAATTTTCTGTACACAAGCCTACAAACACAATAGTGGTCAAAATTGTTGATAGCGATACAAATGAAGTTATTGACGAGATTCCTCCTGAAAAAATACTTGACCTTGTGGCAGGATTATGGAAAATAGCTGGACTTTTTGTGGATAGAAAAATATAGTTGGGGGTATGAAAAATGGATCCAATAAGTATGAATAGCTACAATGTGAGCAATTTATTGAGAATCAGTGGTCTTGCGACAGGACTCGATACTGATTCTATGGTACAGCAGCTTATGAAGGCTGCAAGTATACCTCTTGATAAATTAGAACAACAAAAGCAATGGTATCAATGGCAGCAAGAGGATTTAAGGGATATAAACGCACAGCTTATGTCACTCCGAAATGACATTGTTTTTAAGCTCAAACTACAGGGGACTTTTATGGCAAAAACTGTTACATCGTCAAATCCTTCAGTTGCAACGGCTACAGCAGGTGTAAATGCGATAAATGGAACTTATACTATATCAGTAACGCAATTAGCTCAAGCTGCGACAACTGCAAGTACAGATAAAATTGGTGCTGCAACTAAAAATTCTGATGGAACATATACGTATAATACACTTAATAATACAGGAAACGATATATATCTTTATTTAAAGGGATTAGACGGTACAAATAAACAAATAGTAATAAAAAATGGTGCAACAATAAATGATGTAGTTGCTGCGATAAATGCTCAGACTAATGCGACAGGCGTAATTGCTACATATGACCCGGGTTTAGATAGGCTGTTTTTGGTATCAAATTTTACTGGAGCAAATTCAAAGATTGATTTTAGTGGTACAAATGTTGATGGAGCAAATTTTTTAGCAAACAAGCTAAAAATTAATATTGCGCAATTAAGCAGCAGTGCTGCTTTAGGTCTTGGAGGAAATAGTGGTATTGTAAACAATACTGGAAGCGATATATCACTGCAATTGAATGGTAAAACAATAATCGTAGCAAAGGGTGCAACTGTACAGAACTTCGTAGATGCTATAAATGCTGCTGGAGCAAATGTTACGGCTTCGTATGATTCTACATCAGATAAAGTAATATTAACCGCAAGCGCTGGTTATTCAATAGATTTTACAGGAACAGGGCCTGACGGAATGAATTTGCTTAACAACACGTTAAAACTAACAATATCTTCGATTTCAGCACAAGGACAAGATGCCAAATTTACTTTTAACGGTGTTCAAATGACAAGTTCAACTAACAATGTCACAGTAGCAGGAATAAATATTACCCTTACAGGAACAAGTAATAGCACAACAACCCTTACTGTTTTAACAGATGTTGACAAAATATATAACACAATAAAAAGCTTTGTTGACAGTTACAATGATATAATTACAAAGATTAATGCAAAGCTTACAGAAAAAAGATATTACGATTATCCACCTTTGACTTCTGAACAAAAGCAAGCTATGAAAGACAGTGATATAACTTTATGGGAACAAAAAGCTCGTTCTGGGGATTTGGCTAATGACGAAACTCTTATGAGAATATATTATTCTATGAGAAATGTCGTTTCTTCTACAGTTTCCGGTGTAGGCTCTTTAAGTTCAATTGGTATTACTACAGGCCAATGGTATGAAGGTGGGAAGTTATATATTGACGAAACAAAGCTTAGAGATGCTATTGCAACCAATCCTCAATTGGTAATGAATATATTTACAGGTACCTCAACTTCTCAAGGTATTGCACAACAGCTTTACGATACCTTAAACAGTGGCATTGATGCCATAACTCAAAAAGCAGGTAGTACCACACAGCTTTATGATACAAGTTTTATAGGAAACAGAATAAGAGAAATAGATGATAGGATTGCTCAAATGCAAGATTATCTAAATAACCTTGAACAGAGATATTATGCACAATTTACACAGTTAGAGATGTATGTAAGCCAAATGAATTCACAAAGTGCGTGGCTAAGCCAGCAAATTGGTGTTATGACGAAATAAAAGGGGGTGCAGCAATGGTAAATCCGTATCAGCAATATAAAGAGAACGCAATTTTGACTGCCAGTCCTGAAGAGCTTGTTTTAATGCTTTATAATGGTATAGTAAGGTTTATAGAAGAAGCAAAAGGGGCGATAGAAAAAAAAGATTACATGGCAGCTAATAACAGCATACAGAGGGCACAAGACATTATTACAGAGCTTATGCTTACTTTAGATATGAGCTATGATATTTCGCAAAACTTGTACAGTTTATATGACTATATGCTAAGAAGATTAATTGATGCTAATGTAAAAAAAGACGTGACAATTTTAGAAGAAGCAAAAGGGTTTGCAATAGAATTAAGAGATACTTGGAATCTAGCCCTTAATAAAGTTAGAGAGAAAGTCTATGCAAAGGGTTGATGAGATGCATAATAATGTAGAAAAGCTTACTCAAATTGTACAGGATAAAATTCAAAGATTGAAAGAACTTTATGAGGATACTGAAAAAATAGGTGTATCTATAGCTTCTAACAATTTAGAAGAATTGAAAAATCTTCTTATTACAAAGCAAAAAATTATAGAAGAAATTGACAAATTAGATGCCGATTTTATCCCTTTGTATAATGTTTTTAAAAAGCAAAATAAAGTGGAAAGTATTTTTGCTTTGGAAGGGAAAGTTACGGAAGAAATAAGTAAATTGAAAGCACTCTTTATAGAAACAAAAGCCCTTTTGGAAAAAATAAAAGAGAAAGACGATAAAAATCTTCAAAATATAACTGCTATTTTCGAAAAAATAGAAAACAAATTAGAGGAATTGTCAAAGAATAAAGAAGGGTACATAGAATATCTTAAATATTATACACCTGACAGTTATTTTTTAGATAAAAAACGCTAAAAGAAGCGGCAAATTACCGCTTCTCAATTTGTTGACAAAGTCAAAAATATTGAAAGGAGATATTTTGCAACGTCACTCCGATGTTCCAAAGCGACAAAACTAAACTCGACCTTCGGGTTCCGGCAGGGTACCGGGCACATTCGACATCCTTGTCTTAGTGCCCGCCTCCGCCATCCATGGCTTCGGCCCTGCCTCCACCCTCGGCCTTGCTAAGTTTTGTTGCCGCTTTGTCACAAGTCGTTCCTTATGCAAAATATCTCCTTTACGAAAGTTTGTCTACAGTCTGAGAAGCGGCAAATCGCCGCTTCTTTAAATTTTAAATTTATTTATTGTACTCATCAAGGTATTTGCAATATTGCTCAAATCTTGTGCGGATTTTGATATTTCTTCTATTGCAGTTTTTTGTTCCTCTGTTGCAGAAGATATTTCTTGGGTAGAGGCAGCAGCTTCTTCTGTTACTGCGGCGATATTTTGTATGGAATCTAACATTTCACTTCTGCTTTGAGAAATTTTCACCATTGAGTCATTGAGTTTATTAAGCTCCTCTACGATTCGATTTACTGCTTGCTGAATGCCGTAGAAAGTATGAACTGTTTTTGCTAAAGATTCATTTTGTTTTTCTATAGAAGCGCTTGCTTCTTCTACTACTTTATGGGTATCATCAATGTTTTGCTGTATTTCTTTTATAATAGTTTCAATATTTTTAGCGGCTTCTGAGGACTGATTTGCTAATTTTCTCACTTCCTCGGCTACTACAGCAAAACCGCGACCGGCTTCTCCTGCACGGGCTGCTTCAATTGCAGCATTTAATGATAAAAGATTGGTTTGGTCAGCTATTGCGGTTATTGTTTCTACAATTTTTCCTATTTCATGAGATTTTTTCTTTAAATAGGAAGTAGATTCTTTCACTTTGCTGTGCATTAGTTCTGTGACTTTAGTCTTTTCGCTTAATTCTTTTATATTTTCTAATCCAGTATTTGCTGCTTTTGATACAGAATCAGTTTCTTCATTTATATTCTTTGAATTTTTCATTGTCACATCTAAATTTTGACTTAACAAATTGGTAATAGTTGCACCTTTCTCAGCTTCTTTTGCTTGCTCCTGTGCGCCTTTTGCTATTTCTTTCATAGCTGCAACTACTTCATTTGTGATTTTCTCAGCTTTATTTGATGCAAAGGATACTTTTTTAGAATATTCATATACAGAATTTGCGGCAGATAATACGTCGGCTACGAGGCTTTTTATACCATCTATCATAAGGTTAAAGCTTAAAGCCAGCTTGCCTATTTCGTCGTTTGATTTCACTTCTACTTCTTGTGTCATATCCCCATTTGCAGCTTTGCTCATTACTGTCATGACTTTTCCTATTTTTGAAGTAATATTTTTTGAGAAGAAATATGCTACTAATATTCCTATTAAAAGACTTATTAAACTAAAAATTATTGTGTTGTCTTTTATTTGAGAAGTTTTTTCAGCAAGTTCTGAAGAATCCATGGTTATTGCAGCTTTCCAACCAAAATTATTTAAAGTTTTTACAGATGCAAATTTATTTGTTCCATTGTCATTGTACTCAAAACTTCCTTCTTGCATAGAGAGAATCTTTTTGCCGTAATCGTATTTTGTTATGTAGGAAAATAAATTTTTCTTATCTTTATCAGCGATTATAATGCCTTCATTAGAAATTAAATACACATTTCCTGTTTTCCCTACTTTTATAGAAGAAATCATGTTAGAAAGAGAATCTAAATTTGATTCTAGTGTAAAAAGCCTCTTTTCTTTATGAAAAAGTATAAATATAAAATAGATTGAATAAATAAACATACAAAATATAGGTAGTACAAATTTTCATAGAATTATGTTAGAATTAAAGAAGCAAA